>JAEEGH010006040.1_pt1 | contig 29904 bp, 22 predicted proteins | sample 9134181 | NCBI WGS metagenome assembly JAEEGH01 (sample SAMN16246544, study PRJNA631951) | gut metagenome | biome: gut microbiome; feature: rumen; material: DP-attached | host: Bos | place: Iran: Karaj | collected 2018-10 | reverse complement strand
CTGACTGTTAATCAGGGGGTCTCAGGTTCAAGTCCTGAAGGGGGCGCAATTTTTATGTTTCATGTTATTAATTTTTTGGCCTCGTAGATTCTCCCCGATTCTACGGGGTTTTTTTATGTGTTCAGCGATGTTACCGCTGAACACATGCAAAAAGCAGTGGTTTACGCCGCCTGCTTATTTCCTGTCGCTCCTTCGGAGCTGGTTGTTAGTCTTTTCTGCGATAGAAACACACTGTTGACATCTCACCTATTTTCAATCCCTCGATATATTGGGTATTATGATAAAAACAATCTATTAAGTCATAGTTTTCTAGGATAAATGAAATATCATCCTGATAAAACAACTTGTCTCCAGAAATCAGAATCCATTTTGGCATGATAAAAGGCTTTGAGATTTCTTCATTGTGAAGTTTGGGAAGGTGGAATGCTAAAGGAGAATAGAGCACTCTATTGCATTGTAACAACCTCTCATGTTGCATCATTCCAGCTCCTATGCCAGACAAATTGTAATTATATATGGAGTCACGTTCAGATTCTGGTATTTCTTGGATGCAATCGTGAAACTTGCTATAACTCGTTTTGAAAGGTTCTTTTTGCAATATTAAATCGTTGAAAAAGAAGCCTACAGGTCTGATGAGATAATTTGCCAAAAGAATAGTAGCTGTAAATGTCAAAACCAAATTAACCCTCCGATGTTGTTTAAAATTAATGGTCATAAATCCAACTACAAACAAAGGCAATAATGCCATCAGATAGTGGGTAAAACACCGAGTACCAGATGAAATAACAAAAACAGCATAGGAAATTAGTGTGGGGATAAGAATCTCTTTCTGTTTTATCGTATTGATGCATAATAATGAGATGAAAACTACTACAAAAAGGATATAAGAGACAAAATGAAGTGTTGTTTGTTGGATATTGTAATCGAAGTATTCAAAATAGGAAAAGAAGGCTCCATATAGCATTTCAGAAATACCTTCTGTCCCAGCTTTTAAATAAAAATACAAGACACACGAGCCCGCAATAAGTGTAATTCCAAAGAGAAAGTAAAACAGCATGGAGAAAAACTTCTTGAAATCTTTCTTTAGCAACCATATAAGATACAAATAAACGATAAAACCTAAAAAAGAACTAGCATTATTGATTCGAATAAAAGCGATGATGCCAAAACAAATGCCTATGGCAAACATATCACTTTTTCGAATATCTTTTTGTGTGTTTAAAGCTTTGAGATAGACCAAAATTGGATAAGAAGCAAAAGGCAAACACCATTCTTCAGAGAGGTCGCCACCATCATAAAAACCCAAAAGCAAAACCAAAGTTATTCCCAAACAAACCAACCTTTCTTTTTCTGTTCTATTAAAAGCAAGCATCTTGTCCCAAATCAACAAGGTGACTGTTATAGAAAGGGTTTGCATTAGTAATAGAGCAAAATTGCCGCCCAACCAAAGACCAAGTGCATTGATGAAATACAAGATACAGCCTTTGTTGTCGAAATAGTCAACATACAAGGTTTTGCCCTTCAAAACGGCCAACCCCATCTGCTTGAAAATAGCCGCATCGAAACCTTCATAGACATACAAAAAAGAAGTAGACCGCGAAAAGAAAACCACAAAAACAAAAGAAACAAAAAACAGCAGTAATGGATATATTTTGCTGTTTACAAGGGTAATAATATGGTTTTGCTGGTTCATGTTTAAAAAATCGTTTTAAAAATCAACTTAAGATCACCAAAGAAACTCCAATGGTCTAAATAATCCAAGTTGATTTTCACTTTGTCAGGCCAAATGACGTTGTCATTATAGGTCTTTGGATCGGCTTGTTGAGCGAGCAGTTCCTCTTCATCGCGGTATTTGATGCTGGCAGGACCCGTAATGCCTGGACGGAGTTGTAGGATGCGTCGGTCGTCGCCTTGCAGTTGGTCAGCATAGCCGGGTACATCGGGGCGCGGACCGACAAAACTCATCTGACCAATGAATACATTAACCAATTCGGTGAGGCAGTCCACCTTGCTATGGCGCAACCAGTGGCCCATGCGTGTGACGCGCGGGTCGTCGGCCGTGGTGACGGTGTCGCCTTCGGCTTGGTCGTACATGGTGCGGAACTTGCAGATCTTGAAAGGCTTGCCTCCTTTACCGATGCGCCATTGCATGAAAAACATAGGGCCTTTTGAGTCGATTTTGATGAGGATGCCGATGATGAACAGGGGCAAAAAGAGGATAATAAGACCGAGGAGTGCTACGACCCTGTCGAAGCACCATTTGAAGAAGAACCCTATGGTGTGCTTATTTTTCTCCACGCTGCATGGCCTCCATGTTGAGAATTGCCTTAATTCGGGGCAAAGTTATGATTTTTCTGAATGGATACAGCAAATTGACGGCAATCTTCATCCACCAGCGGTAATGCACTTCAAGTTGGCAATAGGCTTTGCGAAAGTTGAAGTTCTGAATAAGATAGTCCTGAATCTGAGAATGCTCAGTGATGGTTCGGGCGCTGTCACTCACATATTTGAATTGCAGTTTTTCAAGATAATGCTGGTTTAGGTACTGATATAAACCATAATAAGGATAGTAGTTTCCTTTCTTGTATTTTGAGAAGATGCCTGTCACACCATATTCGCAACACTGATCCCATAAAGTCACGGTACAGAACCCGACCATTTGTTGTGTTTCCTTGTTGAAGATACCCCAATAGTCAAAGTGTTGTTTTTGACATTGGTTCAAGTATTCCATGAAGACTTTTTGATTCATTTCTCTATCGTGAACGGCATAGTCAGCATAGGTCTCTTGAATAATTTGATAACCGTTTTCCTTTAAAGAGTCAAAAGGAATCAGTCGGTATTCAAAACTATTGAAAGCATGACGAATTTTATTGCGCACTCTTGATGGCAAGGTATCCATGCCTTCAAATTGGTCTTTGATGACATACCAAAAAGATGTTTCTTTCTGACAATCAAAATCGTAGGTGTTCCTTACCAACAAGCCTCCCCTTCGGAGAAGGCTGTCGTAAGCTTCTTTATTGAGCTTTTGTTCTTCGTGAGGCGGTCCAGTAAATCGCCAAGCATTCCTATATAATGAGTACTTCCAATCGTTCCACTCGTTTTTCATCAGAGGCGTTTTTTTATGGCATGGAAGGCATAACTGAAGAAACAGCCTAAAGCCTTGAATAAGGGCAGTTTTTCCTGTTTTTGATACACTCTCCATAAGTCGGACGATGCCTTCAGCTTGTTGGAGCTGGCAGAGTGCTGTCGGATGCGATAAGAGGTTAGAGGCTTATCTATTGCGTAGGCCAAGAAGCCTTTTTTCAAGATACTAAGCCAGGTGGCAGTGTCTTCGCTGGTTCGGAAAGCAGGAACGACAACCTCACCGACCACTGCCTTGTTGACCATTACCGTCGAACAACCGATAATCGTGTTGCGCAAGTAGGCTTCATAATTCAAATTGCCAGCCGTCATGACGCTTTTGTCTAAAGGTTGCCCCATTTCATCGATGCAGTCGTAGGTCGAATAGGTGAAACCCACTTTTTTTTCAACCATGAACCCTAATTGCGTCTCTAGTTTTTCCGGATGCCAAATGTCGTCAGCATCGAGGAAAGCCAAATATTGGCCTTGCGCTTGTTTGAGGCACTGGTTTCGTGTGTCAGCGATGCCAGAATGTTCGGGTTTGACTGTAAAATGTATTCTGTTATCTTGTTCACATTGTTTTTTTACGATGTCAGCTGTTGCATCTGTTGAAGCATCATCGACAATAAGCAGTTCCCAGGATGAATAGGTTTGGTTTCGCACCGACATAATGGAATCGGAGATGAATTTTTCCATGTTGTAGCATGGCATGATGACCGAAACCAAAGGCATAATTTCCACGGCAAACTGTGTTATTTCAGTCCTTCAATCCAAACTTTGATTTGTTGCTCGTCGTGGAGTTTGCATACCAAGAGTGAATGGTCTCGATAAGCCACAAGATAATCTTCCAAACCTTCTACCACGGCTTCGGTGCCTTCCTCAATGTTGATAATGGTGTTCTTGTTGTCGACTGACACTGCTTTGCCACGCACAGCGTTGCCTTCATTGTCTTTCTTTGCGTGAGTGAACAGAGAACCCCAGGTACCAATGTCGCTCCAGCCAAAGTCAGCGGGGATGGTGAATGTGTTTGGCGATTTCTCCATCACGCCGTAGTCTATGCTGATGTTGGGACAGTCTACGAAATGGTCGTTGATGAAGTCCTGTTCTTCAGGCGTGCCGAAGTTATAGATGCCTTTGTCAAAGACTTCAACCATCTCGGGCAGGTATTGTTTAAACGCCTTCATGATGCCATCCAAGGTCCAGAGGAAGATGCCGCTATTCCAGAAGTAGTTGCCTTCACTGACAAACTTCACTGCGGTGTCGTAGTCAGGTTTCTCCTTGAACATTTCCACTTTCACCACATTAGAAAATGCTGAATTATTCCCATTGGCAGCAATTCCGCATTCCACATTCATTTTGGGTACTTGGATGTAACCGTATCCTGTTTCTGGTCGGCTGGGTTTGATTCCGATGGTCATTAGTGCGTTGTGGTTTTTTGCCAAGAAGTCGAAACCTAAACGAATGATGCGCTGGAATTCGGTTTCGTTGGTCACCAAATGGTCTGCAGGGGTGACGACGATGTTGGCATCCGCGCAACGGCTTTGGATATGATAGGCGGCATAGGCGATGCAAGGCGCAGTATTGCGCCGCGCAGGTTCGCACAGCACTTGGTCCGGACGAAGCATGGGAAGATGTTCCAACACGAGATGCTTATAGGCTTTGTTTGTCACCACAAGGAAATTCTCGTCAGGGATGACGGGACTGAAACGTTCGTAGGTGCTGCGAATAAAGCTCTTTCCGGTACCTAATATGTCTAAAAACTGTTTGGGGTAGTTGTCTTTGCTGAGGGGCCAAAATCGGCTTCCAATGCCGCCGGCCATAATGATGCAGTAGTTGTTCATTTTCAATTGTTTAATAAACTTTTGCCTTTTTCGCTTAGGTATGGTTTCAAGTCGGTGAGTGCGATTTTGCATAAAGGCATTCCTTCGGCGAAAGAGGCAACCTCGTAGGGTTGATAGTAAAACACCACACTGTCGGTCTCTATCCAAGGTTCGGTAGTGGGCAAGGTGGTGATCTCTTCATATTCGGTGACGAAGTCTTCGTCAGGGTTTTTTGCAAAATATTGTTTTTCAATATTTTCTGCAATAATGCTGATAAGTTGCTCAGGGTCTTCAAACAAGTCGTAACCTACAATGCTGCCATCGATTTTGCTGAAAGTGGTGCCGTTATACTTAGGCATTTCATGGGCGCCGCCTGTGAATATGTAGCCTTCGTTGGTGTAGGTCACGTATTTGTCGGTTTGTTCCGTCAGTGTGTAGTTTTCGACATATTCCGATAGAGGTTCGCTGCCTTCGGAGGCAAAGAAGGTGTCCCTTACCATTTCATAGTATTTTGCGGGGTCTGTCGTCTCATCGGAGAGCATCCAATGCAGGATGCTTTGGCGCAGGGTATTATTATTGGTGGTGGGCAGTTCAAGACTTACATTGAAGTATGAATAGCCTTCACCGTATTCAGTTTCTATGAAAACACTGTCGTTCAAGGTATAAGATTTGATTCCGACTTCGTTTCGGCAGGAAGCCAGGACCAAAAGAAGCATTGCAATGGGGAAGAATAGTTTTTTCATGATATTGCGTGTAATAAGTTCAATGTGGCAAAGATAATGCTTTTTAATAGAACGGCAATACTTGTCTTTTATTTCACCCAACGGTAAAGGATTTCGATAGGATGCACGGCATGGATGCCTGTGCCGTCGAGAATCTGCTGTCGGCATGAGGTGCCAGGTGCCGCAACGAGGCATGGGGTGATGCCATCGGTCGCCGCAATGGCCTTGCGAATGGAGGGAAACAAAACCATCTCACCGATGGCCAAAGAGGTCTGATAGTGTTCTTTCTCATAGCCAAATGAACCCGCCATGCCGCAGCAGCCGCTTGGGATGACATGCACTTTGGCACCAGCAAGCAATTTGAATGCTTCAACAGTTTTTTCCGTGCCCACCAATGCTTTCTGGTGGCAATGGCCGTGGAGCCAAATTTCTACCGCATCGGTTTTGAAGTCGTCTGGTTTGATGCGTCCTGCGGCTATTTCGCGAACGATGAATTCATCGAAAAGGAGCGCGTTGCGCCCCAAATGTTGGGCTTGTGAACGTATTTCAGTGGGCACTAAGTCGGGATATTCATCGCGGAAACTGAGGATGCATGAAGGTTCAATGCCGACCAAAGGTGTTTGTTCTGATATCTTGTCCTTCAATAGGTTGACATTCCTTATAGCGAACTTTTTCGCTAACTTGAGGTTGCCTTTCGAGATAGCGGCACGGCCGCTTTCAGCGTGTTTTGGAATTTCAATTTTGTAACCTAGGTGAAGGAGCAATTTGGCGAAGTTCAAACCTAGTTCTGCTTCTTGGAAATTGGTAAACTCGTCGGCGAAGAGATATACCTTGCCCTTGTTTGTCATGCTATGGTGTTTGCGGCATTCGCGCTTCACTGCTTTGCGCATCGTTACGCGACTTAGGGTTGGGATATCTCTTTCAGTTGAGAATTTGATGATTTTTTTGATGAGATTGGACGTCGGTTTCCACGATGCAAAGCCGTTGTAGATGGGCCAAACGATATGTCCAAATCGTTCTACTGTGGCCATCCATGACACAGCAAAAGAGCGCAAGGGCATTCCACTGACATCATATTTATGCTGTAGGATCTCTGAACGCAGACGGGTCATGTCGACGTTGGAGGGACACTCGCTGCGACAACCTTTGCAAGCGAGACAACTGTCTAAAACATCAGCAAGTTCTTCCGATTGCAAGATGCTTTTCTTTGTCGCTAATTGCGTCTCGCAGTTCGGTGAACTGTTTGTTTCAAACTGCGGAACGCAGTTTGCGACGGTGAAGGCCTCGCTCCCCCACCCTCTTGTCAGGATTTCGCGCAATACGTTAGTGCGGGCACGCGTAGCATGGGTCTCGTCGCCACTCACCTTAAAAGCAGGGCAAAGCGTTCCACCGATGAGATTTGATTTTCGGCAGTCGCCAGCACCATTGCATTGCTCGATGCTGCACATTAATGCGTGGAGTTGGTTTTTGGCGCCTGTGGCACCTTCTATCTTGCATTCGTCGAAAGCGGCCTTCCAGTTATAATAGGTTTTTCCCTCACTGAGTTCCTTTTCTATGGCATATCGTTGGTTGACATCGAAGCGCAGCATACTGTCCATGGGCAGTGTGTCGACGATTTTGTGCATGTTGAATACTTGCAACGGGTCCCAGCAGCGTTTCAAGTCCTTCATAAGGGCATATACCTCGTTGCCGTACATCAATTGGATAAATTCGCCGCGTAGTCGTCCGTCACCATGTTCGCCGCTGAGCGAACCTTTGTACTTTTTGACTAACAAAGCAGTTTGGCGTGCCACCTCGCGGAATTTTCGTTTGCCTTCCGCTTCCTTGATGTTGATGATAGGGCGCAGATGCAGTTCTCCAGTGCTGATATGGGCATGATACACGCAGTTCAAGCCAAGGTTGTCAAGCATCTTGGCAAAGTCGGCCATGTAGGCAGGCAGTTTTTCTGGTATCACAGCCGTATCTTCGATGACACCGATGGGTTTTGCGTCACCCTTCATGCTCGTTAGGAGGCCTAGTCCCGCCTTGCGCAGACTCCATACTTTGACGATATCGGAACCATAGACGCGCGAACAGGCGTAGACCAAATGTTCGTCGTTTTCTATTAATGCTTTTTCTAGTTGTTCGGCCACAGCGTCTATCGCTTCGCGGGTTTCGCCTTGCAATTCGATGATGAGGATAGCGGCAGGATTGCCTTGCACAAAGAACCGATTTTTCTGCTGTTCAACATTTTGTTTACTGAGTTCCAATATATTTCGGTCCATCAACTCGACTGCTGAGGGATGGAATTTCAAGGCAACCAAGTTGCCCAAGAAACTCTTCTGCAATGTGTCGCAATGGGCACATATTACCATCTTTTCCTTGGGTGGCAATGGATTAAGGTCGACTTTGATTTCGGTGATGAAAGTCAATGTGCCTTCGCTTCCTGCCAATACTTTGCATAAGTTGATGGTGCGTTCTTCTATGGGTTTTGAGGCACTGTGGAGATCCTCTATGGTTTCATCGATGGCATACCCGCATGAACGGCGACGCAGATTTTTGTCTGGATAATTGTCCTCAATCAAACGAACTGTGTCTTCATCCAATGCCCAACGAATGAGTTGGGTATATATGAGTTGTATGATGGAATTGGATTCGGCTTCCCAAAAACGATGGCCAAATCTGTCTTCAAGCTCTTTGATGGTGTATGTCTTAAACACTTCAATACTGCCATCACAGAGTATGCCACGGCATTCCAACACATGATCTCTGGTGCTTCCGTAGACTAACGAGTGCAAGCCGCAGGAGTTGTTGCCAAACATGCCGCCGATGCAGCAACGATTGCTGGTTGAGGTCTCTGGACTAAAGAAGAGGCCGTAGGGTTTCAATGTCAGGTTGAGTTCATCTAGGACAACTCCTGGTTGCACTCTTGCCCAGCGTTCTTCCTTGTTGATTTCCAGTATCTTATTGAAGTGTTTGCTGATGTCGACGACAATGCCGCTGCCCACTACCTGTCCCGCTATGGAAGTGCCGCCTGCCCTAGGGATGAGATGTGTGTTTCGTTGTCGGGACTCTTGGATGAGATAGATGATGTCTTGCTCGTTTTCGGGGTAGGCAACGCCAAGAGGCACCTCGCGGTAGGCCGACGCATCGGTGGCGTAAGCGATGCGATGGAGCGGGTCGGTGTGGAGGGTGTACATCGCGGATTATTTGTCCAACTGGCTGAAAACGCTGTTGTTGCTCTTGAACTCAGGCACGATGACTTTCATTTGGGCCACAATCTTCATCGGGTCGCAAGTTTCAAGTTTGGTATGCAATGTTTCGATCATGCTGTCCACCTCTGTAGTTTCATATTTCCTTACGATGGCATGCATAATCTTCTCATTGTCAGTCTTGATGGTGTTTTCCTCGTTGGCCAACACTTCTTCATATAGTTTTTCGCCTGGACGCAATCCTGTCTCGATGATTTCGATTTCAGGATGGTGAGCTAGTTGGCGCATCTTCTCGGCGAGGTCCCATATCTTGATCTTTTCGCCCATGTCGAAGACAAAAATGTCGCCACCTTCGCCAATGGACCCTGCTTCAAGCACGAGGCTGCATGCCTCAGGGATAGTCATGAAAAAGCGAGTGATGCGGCGGTCGGTGACAGTGATAGGGCCGCCCTTTTCGATTTGCTTGCGGAACAAAGGCACCACTGAACCATTTGAACCCAATACGTTGCCGAATCTAGTGGTAATGAACTTCGTATTGCCTTGCCGACTTTGCGTGTAAATCTCTGCGATGCGTTTGGTGGCCCCCATCACATTGGTCGGATTAACTGCCTTATCTGTGGAAATCATCACGAATTTTTCAACACCAAATTCCATGGAAAGGTCGGCAACGAGTTTGGTGCCAAACACATTGACATAGACGGCCTCATAAGCGTTCTCCTCCATAAAGGGAACATGCTTGTAGGCGGCGGCGTGGAACACCACTTGAGGATGGTACATCTCGAAGACTTTCCTCATGCGCATAGGATCTTTCACGTTGGTGATGACGAAAGACATACGGTCTTTCATCTCTTTGAAGTCAGGCGTGTTGTTCATCTCGAATTGGAAGTCGTACATCGGCGACTCGGCTTGGTCGAGCATGACGAGTCTAGAAGGATTGTAGTGCATCACCTGGCGGCAAATCTCGCTACCGATGGAGCCAGCCGCACCAGTAACGAGCACCACTTTGTCCTTGACTTCACGTGCTACGTTTTCTTTGCCTAAGGTGATGGGGGTACGACCCAAGAGGTCTTCAATTTTGATGTCTTGGATTTGATTCGTCTTGATTTCGCCATCAACCCATTGTGTGAATGGAGGGATGGTTTTTACGATAAGGTTGAGTCCAAGACCTTGTTCCATAATTTCTCGTGAACGCTTTTCGTCCAAGCTTGGGATGGCCAAAACCATGACTTCCACCCTGTTTTTCTTGATGAAATCTTCTGTCATGGCCATGGCAGGCGAAAATATTTTTATGGTGTTGATCTGGGTTCCAACTCGTTTAGGGTTGTCATCAACAAAAGCCACTACTTTCAGTTTCGACGAAGTGTCTTGTGTCAGCGTTCTGAGAAGCATTGTTCCGCCATCTCCTGCACCATAGATGATGGCATTTTGTTTGATGTTTTGTTTCTTGTAGGTTTCATTATACAAGCGCCGAATGACCAAACGCAGGATAATCATCATTACCATGATAATGAGATAATGGTAGAAGATGATAACAAATGGAGGATAGATATTGACAGCAACTTCGTGCCAAAACTTTATGAACAAGAATTTGCTGACCACGTAGAATACTAATGTCAAAGTGCAGGAAGACAATATTTTACGAATGTCGTTAAAACCTGAATAGCGCAACATTCCATCGTAGGTCCTGCTAATCAAAAAGGCGATAAGATAAGGCAGAGGATAGATCCAGATATATTTCCAGTTGACTTGAAGATTAACAATGTCTTTGGAAAAATACATCAACACCGCGATGAAATAGGCGAAAACAACAATGCCCATGTCCACTGCCAAAATCCAAATACGGGGCAGATTGTTGTTTCGGTGTTTTCCGAATATAAAATCACAAAAATGACGGATCATTTTTCGCATTTTGACCAGTTTTTAAACGAGCAAAGCTACAACTTTTTTTTTAATGTTTAGAAAATTCTTTCCATTCTAGGCCATTTTCCCTTCGAAGGTAGTCTTAAACCTGGATCTTGGACGGAAAAGCAAAAGAATCTAAATCACTTGCACTTCTGCCAAGGCCGATACGAAATACCATCTTCCATTGCTTTCGCAATAGCATTTGTAGCGGGTGCGTTGCTTCTCCCCTTTTTGGAATACGAGACCGTTTTTAGTGGCGAAACGGGTACCTTCGGCGAGACTTTCTACTGTTGTCACCGAGGTAGTGTGTTTGTCGTATTGGTGCAGCACGCGTTGCAGGTTTTGGTCTGCGGTGCTGCTTGCTTTGATGTGTTGGATATGCTTTGTAAGGGCAGCAAGCACGTCTTGAGGAAATACGCTTTCGGCCATAAAAGGTTGCAGGAGTGTGGCAAACTGTTTTTGCCATTCGGGACCGTGAGGTTTCACCTTTCTTGAACCATATTGTTGATGCACATCGTAATGCGCCACCTCATGCACATAGGTGATGAGCATTTGGTAAGGGTTGAGATCCATGTTTAAGGTGATGCAGCAGATGCCGTTTTTCGTGCGTGGGGGACGGAAGTCGCCCAACTTGGAACTGCGTGGCCGTTTGAAATGCAATTTGAAGCGGCGTTGCGCGAACATCTCGCCTACCTTCGTGACCGTTGCTTCTGGAAAATAGCGTTGCAGCAGTTCGAGTTCTTCAGGTTTCATCGTTCAGCAAATGTCAAATCGATGGTTTTTGTCTGCATGGGCGGAAAGGCAAGCGTATCAATGCCTTCGATTTGAGGGGCATAGCTCCATTTGGTGCAGGTGTTGCAGTGGCGGGGCGTACGGCGGCGGCCTGGCACCTCCTTGCTTTTACAGGAAGATACGAAAACAGTGGTAAGAATAAATGCTAGGATTAGGATTGTTTTTACCCCCCCTTGCCCCCTCACAGAGGGGGACAGTCCCCCTTTAAAGGGGGGCAGGGGGAAGTAAAAACACGCTCTTCTATTTATGTTACTTTTCATTGCGATAACCAATTTGCTGGGTTTTGCCGGTCTTGTTCTTTCAATAGTTCGAAGTGAAGTTCGGTCTTGCTTTCATTCTTGTTGGTGTGCACTGTGCCAATGTTTTGTTTGGTCTTCACGTTGTCGCCTCGTTTCACGGTGACGTTTTCAAGGTTAGAGTAAACGGTAAAGTATTCTCCGTGGCGAATAATAACCACCGTGTTGGCTCCAGTCAGTTTGGTGACGCTGGTCACTTCGCCATCGAAAACGGCACGGGCTTGGGAACCTTCTGTGGTGGCAATGTCAATGCCATTGTTGGTCACGGTTACTTTGCTAGAGACCACAGAAGCATGTTTTCCATAGGAAGAGGAAATCACGCCACGCTCAACGGGCCAAGGCAGTTTGCCTTTGTTGTTGACGAAATAGGTAGACAAGGTTTTCTCAGCAGGTGTCAGGGCCATGCCTTTTTCTTTGGGTGCAGTTGTTGTTGTTGTGGCCTTGCCTTTGTCGGCATTCTTTTTTTCTTCTTCCTTACGCTTTCTTTCCGCTTCCTCGTTGGCTTTGCGGATTTCTTCGGCAATGATGTCGTCGATGGCTTTTTGCAGTTTTTGTGCCTGCTGCTGCTTGTTCTTTATGTCTTGCTGGATGCTTCCTTCCTTTTTCTTTAGGTTGGCCACTTGTTTGTTGAGGTCTTCTTTCTCGGATTGCATAGCCTCTTGTTGTGCTTTTTCGTCTTTCAGTAGTGAGGCTTGTTCTTCCCGGGCTTGTTGCGTGGCTTCCACAGCGTTGCTGATTTGCTTTTGAGTTGAACTGATTTGTTCCATCTTCAACTTACGGGCATCGCTGAACTCGCGGATATAGCGCATCCTACTAAAAGCCTGGTTGAAGTCTTTGGAGGCGAAGATGAAGCCAAGACGATCGTAATGGCTGCGGTTTTTGTTGGCAAAGACAATCATCTTGGAGTATTCCTTTTGCAGTTTGCTGAGGTCGGAATTCAGGGTTTTGATGTTGCTTTGTCCAGCGTTGATTTCTTCGTCAAGTATGGCGATTTGTTCGTTGTAGGCCTTGATAAGTTGCTCGCGTTGCTTGATTTTTTTGTCCAAGAGGTTGACTTCATTCAGGGTCATCTCTTTGTCTTTGGTGGTCTTTTTCAGCAATTGGTTGGCGGTCGAAATCTCGTTTTGCAAATTTGTGATTTCGTTTTGCAGCTGCTGTTTCGACTTGCCTTTGGTTTTTTGGCTGTAGGCGGGGGTGAAAGTGATTATCAAGACGAGGAGACAAATTACGAATTCTATCTTTGACCAGCTGGGTGACAATGGTTTATGACCATGACTATGACCAGCGATTCCCCAAAGGTGAATACCGTACCTTTGGTGAAGTAAGCCATGGTCATGGGTCATAGTCCTCGATATTGTGTCTGTTATCCTACTCATCATTGTCTCCATTTGAATTTGATCCGTTCCATCTTGTCGGTGATTTTCAGCGGGAAGCTTGTCTTTTCGTCCAATTTGATGTTCTTGTATCTCATTTTGGCGCTCATGTTGCCAATGACGAAGGTCTTGAGCAGCACCGTTTGATTCTCAACGGGCGGAATGCCTTCGTTATTGTCCAAGAGCAAAGTTTGTAAAAGCGGTAGGTTGAGTGGTATGCCGAATTGCATAGCAAGTGAGTCTAATGGTTCGGCCAGGTAGGTCTTTTCAAGGCGGTTAATGACCCACACTGAGTCGTTGCTCACTTTGGCACGTACTACTTCGATGCCCAAGGTGGCATTTATGCTGAGCCAGATGAGGCTATCCTTACGCATACGCATTTGGCCCGAGAGGTCATCGAAGTTCATGCCATTGCCTTCAGTCTGTATGTCGAGGTTGGCCGTGAGCCATTCGAAGGTTTGCGGAGGTGTGGGCGCAACGGTTTTCTTGCGCGAGGCGCAAGAGGTAGCGGTCAGCAAGAGGACGAGGAATGCTATTTTTGAAAAAACCTTCACGCTTAGTTTTCCTTCAGTTTCTGGTCCAATTCTTTCGATGCCCCACCCGCTTGTTGTGCTTTTTTCCAGTATTCCACGGCTTCGCTTTCTTTGCCGAGTTTGAGCAGGATGTCGCCATAATGCTCCAAATTGGAGCCTGAGGGGTTCTTCTCGAGCCCCAAGCATTTTTTCATTATCTTCTCAGCTTCCTTGTAGCGTCCGAGCTTGTAGAGCACCCAGGCGTAGGTGTCGGTGTAGTAGACATTGTCGGGGACCAATTCGTTGGCGCGTATGGCCATCTCTAAAGCTTCTTCAAGTCGTTCGCCCTTCAAGGAGAGGTAATAGGCATAATTGTTTAACACCAAGGCATTGTCGGGGTTGTTACGCAAAGTGCGGTCGTAGGCATCGAAGGCTTTGTCTTCGTCGCCTTGCTGATGGTAGATGTCGCCCAAGAAAGCGTCGAATTCCGACATCTGCATCTTGTCGGAGGTGTATCTCCTGCCCTTCTCGAGATAGTTGATGGCGTCTTCATTGTTTTCCAGCACGGCGTTTGCTACGCCTGCGTACCAATAGAACACGGGTTGCATGGGATAGTATCTCAAGGCGGCGACGGCATGGTCGCGCACGGCCTCGTTTTCGTTGAGGCGCGACTCGCTGACGATGAGGTTTTGCCACCCGTAGAAGTCGGTGCTGTCGATGGCCAACACTTTTTGATACAATTCCTTAGACTTCACGGAATTCTCTTTGATGAGGTAGCAAGAACCGAGGATGAGGTAACCTAGTTTATTGTCGGGATGGGTCTCAATAAAGGCTTGTCCGCATTGCTGCGCCTGCTCATCAATGTTAGAGTCGCTTTGGTTTTTGTTCATCCAGTAGTCGTAGGTGTTGGCTTTAGTGGTGATGTCGAGGTTTTTGTTGCGGATGGCAGCAAGTAGTTCGTCGAACGCCTTGTCCTTTTCTCCGGTCATGTCATAGAGTTCAAGGAGCGATACGTTGATGTAAGGATGCTCAGGGTTGATTTCCTTGATTTTCTCGTAGGTTTTGATGGCATCCTTGATTTTGCCATTGTCGGAGTAAAACGAGGCCAACATGCCATAGTATCGGATGTTTTCAGGATTCTGTTCGATGAGTTTCTCGAGTTCTGAGATTACTTTTTTGGTGTTGCCTTGACGTTTGTAAATTTGGAGTCGTTGCTCGGTAATCAACTCGTTCTCACCGACTTGTTGTTCCAAGATATCCATCTTCTCCAGGGCCTTGTCGTATTTTTCTGTGATAAGGTAAGCATCGATAAGTTCGCTGAGCATATCCGGGTCATCGGGATATTTGGCGGTGAGTTTCTCGAACAGTTGGATGAAGTCTTTGTATTGCTCCAAATTGCGATAAAAGAGTCCAAGGCGCATTTGGTACCACTTGTTCTCTGGGTCAGTCTTAGCCGCCTTTTGGATCATATTTAAGGCTTCCTCGATACGGTCAGCATTGTAGTATTGCTCGCTCAGTTCGTACATCGATGCGGCATCATCGGGCATGTAGCGAAGGGCCTGCTCGAAATTCCGAATGGCGCCTTCTGTATCGTCGCGATACTTGCTTTGCAGGCCGTTGGAGAAATAGATGGCATTTTTCTTCTTGTCGGGTCTTCCGTCATATTCCGATTCCATCTGCTGGGCGAAGAGGGGCGCGCAAATTAACGACATGCCCAGTATGGCGATAATGAAAACTGTCCTTTTGCCGTCATGGCGGAGCAGCATCCGCCATCTCCTAAGCACAGAGACGAGTCTTTCTTGCTTAGGAGATTGCGGATCAAGTCCGCAATGACGGTTAAGAGAATGGTTTATTGTTCTATTTTTCATGGTTCTCAGTTTTTTCCAGTGTGACCGAATCCGCCAGCGCCGCGCTCGGTTTCCGAAAGCGTCTCCACATGCACGGGTTCGGCCTGTTCGCAGCGGGCGATAATCAGTTGCGCAATGCGGTCGCCGCTGTTGATGACAAACGCCTTGTCGGAGAGATTAATGAGGATGACGCACACTTGGCCGCGATAGTCTGCATCAATGGTGCCGGGTGAGTTGAGCACGGTGATGCCGCTCTTGATGGCAAGACCGCTGCGGGGACGCACCTGACCTTCGTAGCCTTCAGGGATTTCCATGTAAAGGCCTGTCGGCACGAGGCCACGCTGCATGGGTTCAAGGGTAATGGGACCCTCAGGCAGATAGGCGCGGAGGTCCATGCCGGCCGAGTTCTTGGTCTCGTAGGCAGGCATGGGGTTATTTGAAGTGTTGACAATGTTGAGTTTCATATTTATTTCTTTTTCAATATTTTACTGTTTACTATATGCATGATGCCATTCACTAGGTCTTTTTCTTTCCAGCAGATGAAGACGAAGAAGACTAGCAGCAAGGCCGTATTGATGACCAATGTCCAGACGTTGCTGTCGATTTGTATGTATTTTTGGGCAAAGAACAATCCGATGGCAATGGCGAAATAGAAGAATGCCGACTTCAAGTCATAGGGTATGGGGGCTTTCTTCTGTCCTACGAAATACGAGAGTATCATGCAGGTGCCATAGCCCGCGAAACCGCCCCATGCACAGGCCATGTAGCCGTATTTGGGCACAAAGATGAAGTTGATGGCGAGCAATACCGCACATCCGATGGCTGAGAAAATGGCGCCCCACCAAGTCTCGTCGATGAGTTTGTACCAGAACGAGAGGTTGAAATAGATGCCCATGAAGATCTCGGCCATCATAACGATGGGTACCACTCGCAAGCCTTCCCAATAGTCACTCTTGATGATGTGCTTCAGTATGGGCATGTACATCACCACGGCGAGAAATGCAAACAGCGTGAAGATGATAAAATACTTCATTACCTTGGCTTGGGCTTCTTTGTCCTTTTCGTCGCGTTTGCCACCAAAGACAAATGGCTCGTAAGCATAGCGGAAGGCTTGTGTGATCATTGCCATAATCATGGCAATCTTCACGCAAGCGCCATAGATTCCCAGTTGGGCATCGCCTTCCTTGGTGGGAATGATGTAACGGTAACAAATTTTGTCGGCCACCTGGTTGAGAATGCCCGCCAAACCCAAGAGCAACAGCGGCCAAGTATAACGCAACATCCGTTTTAGCAAGTCCTTGTCGAGACCATAACGCAGCTTTTTCAGTTCGGGGATGAAGCCGAGCGTGATCAAACAGGTGCAGATCAGGTTAACAAAGAAAATATAGCCGACTTGATAAGCGTTTTCATACCAGCCCATCAAGCTGGGACAACTTACTTTCAACTTTGGTGCCAGCAGGAAGATGAACAGGTTCATCCCGATGCTCATGAAAATGAACAACAGCTTCAAGGCGGCGAATTTGATGGGACGGTTCTCGTATCTAAGACGGGCAAAAAGAATGGCCTGGAAGGCATCTAAACCCACGATGATCGCCATAATCTCCACAAACTCGGGATGTTCGGCATAATGCATCGCGTTGGAGATGGGTTTCAAGAAAATGCTGACCAAAATGATGAACACCAAGGACACAAAACCTACCGCTATGCCAGCTGTCGAGAAGGTCTTGTTGGAATCGGCGCCCTCTTTGTTGGCAAAACGGAAGAAGGTGGTCTCCATGCCGAAGGTCAAGATGACCAAAAGCAGGGCAGTATAGGCGTAAAAGTTGGTGACAAGACCGTAGGCGGCAGGGCCACCGGCCTCAGCGCATATTTTATAGGTATAAAGGGGCACCAGCAGGTAGTTCAAGAACCTGCCGATGATGCTGCTCAAGCCGTAAATGGCGGTTTGCTTCGCCAAGGAGCCTAATCTGTTTTCTGCCATGTCGTTTTCTCCTGTTCTTACCAAAACGTTGATTTACGCTATATATTGGGTTGGTCTCATTTTTTAGGCAATTCGATGATAAACTCTGCCCCCTCCCCTTCTGTGCTTTCAAAGGAGATGGTTCCTCCTGCTGTTATTATGATGTTATAGGTTAGAGAAAGACCCACTCCAGAACCGCCCGTCTTGGTGGTGAAATTGGGTAGGAAAATCTTGTCCTTGTCTTCTTCTTTGATGCCCTTGCCATTGTCTTTCACGCGGATGACAAAAGTGTTTTCGGTTGTTGTCAGTGAGACGTCGATGCGCCCCTCTTGCTTCGAACCGATGGCTTGGACCGCGTTCTTCACAACGTTTGTGACAGCGCTGTTCAAGTTGGTTTTGTCGCCGTTAAAAGTATGGTTTTGATTTGGGTCGTAATTGTATGTAAAAGTGATATTGCCTACATTATCATAGAAGTTCACCACGTTGCCGACTAACTCTGCCAAATCTAAAGGTTGAGGATGGTTTTCGGGTAGTTTGGCGTATGATGAGAATGAGGAAGCGATGTCCGACAGTGCGTCAATCTGTTCAATGAGTGTGTTGTTTGTTCGTTGGATTTGTTCGGTTGTAGCTTTTCCGTTTTCCATGTTGCGTTGTAGCATTTGAATGCTAAGGCGCATGGGTGTGAGAGAGTTTTTGATTTCATGTGCCACTTGTCGGGCCACGCCACGCCATGCTGACTCTGTTGTGGTGCGTTTCAGTTCTTCAACACTCTTGTGCAGTTTCACTATTAGATTGTTGTATTCCTGCACCAACTGGCCTATTTCATCCTCTCCTTTGTATTCTATCGGTTCATTTTTCCCGATGAGTTCATATTTGCTCAAATTGCTTTGTATCAGGGCTAAGGGTTGTGTAATGCGTTTTGTGAGATGTAGGATTACTACTATTGCCACGCCCAATAGCACCAATATGATATTGATATAAGTGAGAACAAAGTTTTTGATTTCGTTGTGTAGGTCTGTGTTGCTTGAGAAATATGGGGTGTTGAGGTAAGCTAAAGTGTTGCCGTTGACATCATTTAAAGGAATATAGGCCGATGCATATTTGCCTTTTCCGAGATGTTCATCATGGGTGTAATATAATTCCTTGTTTCTATGGATGTTTTGGTATGCTTCTGCATTCATTACAGGTGCTTGTAGATGGAGTTCGTATATTTCTGGTCGCGTTGTAGCTAATAGTTGGCCGTTGCTATAGTATAGGTTGATATCGGTGAAAAACGCTGTTGCATATTGTTGCAATATCCTGTTCCATGTATCTCTAGTTCCTGTTCTTAGCAATTCGGCTATATCCAAATCGTTGCTCATTTCTATCATGAGGGTTCTTGTGGTTTCGAATTGCGTTGCCTCTGTTTTTTGGTTGTAAAGGGTTTGCATATAGACTATTGAGACAGGTCCGATTGCTATTAATGCAATGCCTAAGGTCAAGAATATGATGGTTTGAAGTCGCCGACGGAAGGTTTTTCTTTTCTTGTCGCCTTTTGGTCTGCAAAGCCATACGATGAGGAGGAACGGTATTGACAAGCCTAGGAAAAATATGGCGAATGAACTTACTTTTTCCGAGAATTTCATCGTAGGTGTGCTGATGATAAGCGCGTTGTGTTCGTCATCAATGATGGCGTAATGCTTATAGTTTTTGCTGTACGCTATATTTTTATTTTTGATTTTTAGGCTGGTCAAGAAACTGGGGTATACATACCTTCCGTATTTGTAAACCAATTGGTCGTCCCGGTAGCTTGCAACAGAATATTGGTACGGTTTTTGGCTGTTGGTTTCTTGCAGTAGTTGCGGAAATCCGAATCCTTCAGGAGCAATTGGTTTATAGAACTCAAAATAGAGCGTCTTTTTTTGCTGGTTGTCCTTTGAACTTATTAGGATTTTGCCTAAATAGTTGGGGTCTAAGGTATAATAGTCCAAGAAGTACAAGCCATCCCCCACCTTTTTCTGTTTGTTGTTAGCCAGTTTTTCAAGGAAATACTTGTCGCAGTCTATCACGTACCCTTCGGGTTCTATGTCGATTTCTTCTTCTGGGCTGCAAAGGGTTAGTGTGGTTTGGTAGGTTTGCATGGTTGTGTCAAACATGAGTTCCTTTGTGTAGCCTAATATAACATCGGTTAACACGTTACTTTCGGCAAATAGCATTTCGCGTAGCGTGGTGTCTGTTTGCAATTGTTTGGCAAAGTTTGCGTAGCTTTCTTCAAAATCTATATCCCGTTTTTCAACTAGTCTTTGTGCTAGTTGTTCCATCTGTTCGTTTTCACGATTAACGCTGAATTTGTAGTAGATTATGGTTCCTACTATGGATACGAGTAGTATACTGGCAATTCCGAATTCCACCACTCGCGTTTTCTTTTCTTCTTTGTGTTGTTCTGATGTTGTTTTTCTATAGGTTAGTATCAACCCGATAATGAGTAGAAGTAGTATTGGAATCGGCCATATCGTTCTATAGGGCTGTTTCAGTCGTGGTTTTTTTGCAATTGTGTAATTGGCCAGTACTTTGCCAGCGCAATTTGTGAGTTTCGTGCCTCCATCCTCGGTCAAGGAAATGTTTGCATCAATGAATGGGGGCAGGTTGTTGAGGTGGTTATCGAAATACTTGTTTTCGATTGGGTATGTTGTGTTGACTAATCGGTAGACATAATAGGTCATTGTTCCGTTTTGGTACGATTTGATGAAATAGTTCCCTGTTAGTAGAGGGCAGATGGTGTCGTGGCCGACAACTACCTTTCGTTTCATCAGTTTCGGACTTGCATCGTTTCTATTCCAAAACACCAATGTGTCATTCATGAATACGGTCAATCCTGTATTGCATTTTTCAAGTTCTTCGTGGTTTAGGCCTTTTTCGATGAGTTCTTTCATCGAATTGTCCATCTTGCATATTGTCCTTTGAAAATCTCTTTGGATGAAAGACTCGTTCGTTGTGAGAATGATGAACAAACCAACGGCAATCAACAAAATGATGCTGATGATCCAAGTGCTTTTGCCGATCCGTTTCCTAGTTTCGCCTTTCATTTTGACCGTATTTTAAAAACTATCCTTTTCTCTCTGATATTGTGTGTGTTATAAAATGTTTCGATTTTTCGCTTTTTTTTACAAAAATTGTGCCCTTTATTCATTTTGCCCTCTTATCGCCTTAAATTGCGTAAAAACGGTCAATTTTTCAATTATTCTTTTTTCTCAAATATGTATACTAAACTTGACCACTCTCCAGAGCGTCTGGCTTTTATGTTGGACAGCCATCCTCTGAGTGCGCCTCTTAATAAGGGAAACTGATGTAACTTGTATTGCTCGCTCATATATGAGATGTAATACGCATCCCATTTCAGTTTGTCTGTTGAAATTAGTCTTAATCCCTTGGTATTGAATATCTTAACTATTGTTGTCCTATTAAAGTGATTAAGATGTCTTGGCACGTCGTACGCTGCCCATTTTTCTTTGTAGTATTGCCCATCATAGGATTTGTAATTGGGCAACGCGATGACAATTCTGCCTTTAGGTTTTATAAGTCGTTGTAATTGTTCGACTTGCCATCTAAGATTGTCTATATGTTCCAGTACATGCCACATGGTGATGACGTCGAACATTTGATCGGGCAAATTCTCGATTTCGGCGCTTTCGATGAGGTTAGCCTTGGTCCGTTGTCTTGCTATGTTTTTTGCATCTTCTGATGGTTCTACTCCTATACATTGCCAACCATGGGATTCTGCAGTATGTAGAAAATCGCCTACTCCACTTCCGATGTCTAGCATTTTACCGATGTCTAGTCCTCTTGTTGCAAGTTTGTATTTGTATTTTAGGTTTGTTTTCTTAACCTTCTCGTATACTTTTGGAATGAATCCTTTTTTGTTTTCTTGGTGGCTATAATATTCATTCGATTTGTAGTACTCTCCCATTTTTTCTTTTTTTGGTCGTGGCATGGTGTATAATAAGCCACAATTGAGGCACTCACATATATGGAAATCTTCTTTGGTTAAAAATTCGTCTTTGAGCCAAAGGTTTATTTGTGCTTTGTCAGATCCGCACCACGGGCAAGAGTTGTTCATTGTTGTTTTTGTTTCATGTGGAACAATTTTCTATCTTCCTAGGAATATGGCTAATACGTTTATATCTGCTGGTGAAATACCACTTATTCTTGAGGCTTGACCTAGTGTTTCAGGTTTGTATCGATTTAGTTTTTCTCGGCTTTCGTAAGAAAGCGATTGTATGGTGTGATAGTCGAAATCTGTTGGAAGTTTTACGTTTTCCAAACGATTTAGTTTTTCAGCTAACTCATATTCTTTTTGAATGTAGCTGTCATATTTGATTTGTATTTCGGCTTCTTCTATGCATTCCTTTGTAAATCTGTCCGGTGTCTTGAATCTTCCTAATGCTTCTATTGAATTAATCATTTCTGTTAGACTAATTTGTGGTCTCAGTAGAATGTAGGATACTTTTGTTTTTTGGTCAATCTTTGAACTTTCCTTTTGTTCAAGGAGTCCGTTGATTTCATCTGGGTATACGTATGTGTCGTTTAAGTATTGCTTGATTTCTTCTACTTTTGTCTGTTTTTCCTTGTATTTCTGATAGCGGCTTTCTTTCGCCATTCCTAGCTTATACGATATTTCTGTCAGGCGTGCATCAGCATTGTCTTGTCTTAGTAAGATTCTATATTCTGCCCTACTTGTAAACATTCTATAAGGTTCGTCAACGCCTTTTGTGATGAGATCATCAATGAGCACCCCGATGTATGCTTGGGTTCTTGTTAAGACTAGTGGTTGTTCGTCTCGTAGCGTCAATGATGCATTGATGCCCGCCATCATTCCTTGACAAGCTGCTTCTTCGTACCCTGTCGTTCCATTAATTTGCCCAGCAAAAAACAAGCCGTGCATCCTTCTTGTTTCCAATGAATGATATAATTGTTCAGGTGGGAAGTAATCGTATTCGATAGCGTAACCAGGTCGATAGATTTTAGCGTTTTCGAACCCCTCTATTTGCCTTAAGGCTTCATATTGGATGTAATCTGGCAAGGAAGAACTGAAACCGTTGAGGTAGTATTCTTCCGTGGTCCAACCTTCGGGTTCAACAAAGAGTTGATGGCTTTCCTTGCCAGCGAATCTTTCGATTTTATCTTCTATGCTTGGGCAATATCTTGGTCCTACTCCTTGTATTCTTCCATTGAACATGGGCGAGTATTTAAACCCTTTCTTCAGGGTTTCATGCACCTTCAACGATGTATGGGCAATCCAGCAGCTTCTCTGCTTGCTGATTCTGAAAGGTTCAGTATACGAAAATCCTACCACTTCATCATCGCCTTTTTGTTCGATGAGTTTGCTGAAATCTATGGTGCGTCCATCGATACGTACTGGTGTCCCTGTCTTGAGACGTTTTGCTTCAAAACCGTACTCCTTGAGTTGTTCTGTGATACCATGGCTGGCCACTTCGCCCATTCTGCCACCTGGGAAATGCTGCTCTCCGATATGGATCAGTCCGTTCAAGAAGGTTCCATTAGTGAGGATGACCGCCTTGCTTTTGATGTCGCCTCCCATGAGGGTCTTCACGCCTTTCACTTGATCGCCTTCAATTAACAGTCCCATTACTGTGTCTTGCCAGAAGTCCACGTTGGGTGTCTTTTCCAATAAGTTTCGCCATTCTGCAGAGAACATCATTTTGTCGCTTTGGCAACGCGGACTCCACATGGCGGGACCTTTCGACTTGTTAAGCATCCTGAATTGGATCATGGTGCGGTCGCTGACGATGCCCGAATAGCCGCCCATGGCGTCAATTTCTCTGACGATTTGGCCTTTAGCAATGCCACCCATGGCAGGGTTACACGACATGGAGGCAAACAGGCGAAGGTCCATGGTGACCAATAAGACCTTGCTGCCCATATTAGCCGCTGCCGCTGCCGCCTCGCATCCAGCATGGCCTGCGCCTACAACGATGATATCATACGGTTCAAAATACATGCTCTTTGTCAGTGTTTCACGAGAAACATTTTATTTAAAGTATTGAATATCAAATGTTTATTATAGTTATATACAAAAACAAAACTTAACCTGTCATTGCGGGCTTGACCCGCAATCTCCTGAATGCGAGGCTTTATCTTCGCATATAGGAGATGGCGGATCTGCGTTCGCCATGACGGTAAAGGACTCTTGTGTTGTCCCTCCTGTAAGTAAGTTTAAAGCCTCCTCCTCTTGCTCTCTCATCTCTTTCTCCTCTTCATCTGTCAGGTCGTCGAAACCAATAAGGTGCAACACACCATGGATGATGACTCGATGCAATTCGCTCTCATAATCGCGTCCAAAGGTCATAGCATTCTCTTTGATGCGGTCGATGCTAATGCAAAACTCGCTTGATAGCATGGTCTCACAATCGTTCAAAGGAAAGGTGACAATGTCGGTGTAGAAGTCATGGCCAAGACGTTCCCTATTGATATCCAACAGTTTTTCGTCACTGCAAAAATAGTAATACAACTCCCCCATCGTCTTGCCATGCCGGTGGGTTATCTCTTCAATCCATGCTTTGACGCGCAGCGGCTCGATGGTCGGCATTTCTACGTCCAATGTGCTGAATCTAATCATCTTAATGCATGTTTCTTTTCAAGTAATATTCGTTGATCTTTTCCTTGTAGTATGGGGCGTATTCTATCGGATTGGTCTTCAAGAACTCCTGGTTTTTTTTCAGCATTTCCTTATAGCGTATCTCGTCAATCTGTCGGTCGAAATGCGAACCCTTGTATTCATTTGACTTGCGTTTTTCCTCTTGTTCTCGTTTTTCCTGCGCCTTTTGTGACTCTAACATGCGCGATTCGATGCGTTGGCTTCTTTCAATCATTTGGTGGTTGATTTTCTTGTTCACCAACTCCTCTTCCAATTTCTCCATGTCCTTGATGATCTCGTTGAGGCCGTCATCGCCGATTTGCCCGTTCTCCTTCATGTCGTTGAGCATTTGCTGCATGCCTTGGCGCAACATCTCTTGTTCAGCAGCCATGCGGGCAAATTCCTCGCTCATCGAGTTGGGCATCTGTTGCCCAGGTTTCTCCATCTGCTGTTGCATCTGCTTGAGTTGTTCACTGAGTTGTTGTTGCATTTGCTGCATCTTTTGCATGCTCTGTTGGCCTTGACCCGGTTTGGGCCTGGAGCACGACATTGGCATGCCCATGGATTGCATGCTGTTTTCCATGTTTTCCAGTGACTCTGCCAACATCAACGCCAAGTTGTTCATTGACATCATGGCTGTCTGCTGATGTCGCACGGCTTGCGAGAGTTTCAGGTCGTTGAGTTGCTTCATTGCATTTTCCGTTTGGTTTTCAATGGTATGCAACTCATCGAAGACGTAGTTTTGAATCATGGGTTGGCGCATAGCCATACTGCGTAGCGAGTCGCGAACCATGATGAAGTTATCGGCCACTTCCTTTTGATGGATGATTTTTTCGACTAATGACGGGTCATCAGAACGCATACTTCCGATTTCAGCCATGAGGTTTTCTTGTTCGTGTGAAGCGTGAACCACATTTTCAAGCAAGATGCGTATCAAATGCGCATCTTCGGCCATCTGCTCCATGCCCTGCATTTGCATTTGCATCATCATTTGATTGGCCATCTGTTGCATTTTTTGACCGGCGTTCTGCTTGTTTTGTTGTGACTGTTGCTGTTCCCCCGACTGCTCGTTTTGCATGGCGTTTTGCAGGTCTTGATCGATGTTCTCCTGCATCTCTTCGTCTTTTTGCATGTCGAAAGGTTGTTGGAGGTCTTGGTTTTTCTTCAGCAATTCATCGAGTTCATCCATCATCTTGTCGAATTCCTCCTTGGCTTCCTCAGCTGTTTTTTGATCATTCTCCTCCCCTGTTTTCTGTTTGTCAGACTCTTGCTGTTGCAACTCCTCTCCGAGTTTGTCTAGTTTGTTGGCCAAGTCGTTGAGGTCTTTCTCCATCTTTAATTGTTCCAGTAACGCCAAATTCCGGTCAAGCAACTCCTGCATCGACTGGTTGTTTTTCTTGATTTCCTGCATCATCTGTTGCATCTGCTCTCGGGGCATTTCTTCAAGGAGTTTGTCGATTTGCTCCATCATTTTCTTGAGTTCTTCAGGAATCACCTCATCGAACAACTTGTTGATTTGTTCTTGCTTTTTGATGAGTTCCTCATTGCCTAAGTCATGCTCTTTCATAAAGTCCTCAAGATTTTTCTGCTCTTCTTGCAATTTATTCCATTCGTCTTGAATCTTTTGCTGCTTTTCCAGCAAGTCTTTCATCTTTTCCTTGTCAGACCAGTCCAAGTCTTTCTTTTGGATGAGGTCTTGCAGCATTTTCTCAATTTCCTCTTGTAACTTGTCTGCCTCTTGCGACTTTTCCTGCAGGCGTTCCATGATGTCTTCCGACTGCTGGTCGGCGATGCTGTCCAATGCTGTCTCCGAGGGTTTATAATAGGTGAAAGTTTCTGAGCGTTTCGATTTGGGTCCATGGAAGCCGTCGTTATCCCATACCGTGAAGTAGACCTCCATGTTTTGTCCAGGCATAATGCCGAGTTCGTCCATGTTAAATTGGTAGAAGAATGAGGTGCGTGTTTGCTTGAGGTCCAAAGGGACGGTTTTGACAATGTTCTTTTCTATGGGTTCCTTGACGATACAGTTAAAGGTCAACTTGCTGAAACCGTAGTCGTCGGTGACGAGACCCGAGAAATACACGTCAGTTGAGAGTTGCTCGTCAAACGACTCCACGCGAATGTCGGGGTAGGCATCGGGAATGACGTCTACAGAGAAGGGTAGGGGTTCGATGCTTTGGTTCCATGTGTTTTGGACCTGTACCTCGAATTTGGTAGTTTGACCCGCGACAAATTGGTATTCAAAAACGTCGTCTTGTGCGGTTAAGTCGGTGGTCAGCGAATCGCGGGTGACGGACATCTGCTCGGTGTCGCGGGTTGTAAAACTGAAGGTGAGTTTTGTGCCTTGAGGGACAATGAGTCTCGTCTTGGCATCCATGGTCTCGTTGGTACGGTGGATATAGGCGGGATAATGCAATTCGCAGCGGTAGGAGAGTAGGGTAGGGTTGGGATGCACAGTGATGTGCAGGGGACGGCTGGTGTATTCTCCGCCAATGACATTAAAGGTTAAATCATTGTAAAGATTCTTGAAAGTGTAGGTGAAATCGTTGGCCGACCCCTTGGTCATCAGTTGTTGGCCAAGTTCACTTTTCACATAGAAGGCATCGGGGATGCGGTCGCCTGTGACGCGTATGTTGAACTTTACTTCCTTGCCTTGGGTGGTTTCGATGTCACCTTGTTCGATTTCAACTTGATAGGGTAGGGGTTTCTCAAAGTGCTGCTCATAGTTGACGATGCGCTGCGTAGGTTGCACCGCGAAGGATGGCAGAAACACCATCAAGGCTATTAATATAAGGAGTGAACCAAAAAAGACACCTAAGTATTTCAGATTGCCACGAAGGTCGACGGCATCGGAGAAGCGGATAGGGGAGAGGCGGGCACTACGTTGCTCGATGGTAGCCGCCAGCAGGGCATTGTCATCGGAGGTCCCTGAACCCTGAGCCTGTCGAAGGGTCGAAGGGCCGACCTTACCTTTATATGCCTCCATCTGATTGCTCAGTTGTATGGTATTCAGTAGTTTATCCTTAATCTCTGGGAAGAACTTGCCGATCATCAACGAGGCCTGCTCCACCGACATCTTCTTTCGGAATCGGATGAGGTTAATGAGCGGGATGAGGAAATGGTACACCAAGACAAATGCGCTACCTGCCAACAAAAACAGCAAAAGCACAAAACGTCCCTTGGGAGGGAACCACGAGAAGTATTCCAGCCCGTTGATGAGCAGATAGAAGACAATCCACAACACGGCACCCACCAACACGCCTTGTATCAGGCGGTTGAGGTAGTACTTCCGCGTGAAGCCTTCGATTTTCTCTATCAATTTGTTTGATGCAGACATCTCCACATTAGATTAATCTGCAAAAATAGTGAATTTCCTCGAAAGAGAAGGAAATATAGTCGCTTTTGGGCAACAAAAAAAGAGTTCCGTTTCCGAAACTCTTTTGCTGGAGCCACATGTCGGACTCGAACCAACGACCTACGCATTACGAATGCGTTGCTCTACCAACTGAGCTAAAGTGGCGTCTTTTGCGGTTGCAAAAATACAACAATTTGGGAAAATAGATGCATTTTTCTGAAAAAAACTGGTTTAAGGATTGCTTCGCAAGAAATCTTTCAAAATTGTTTGTTTAAAATCTATTGAAAATCAATAATATAGAAAATAATTACCGAAAAATACAATAATTAAACTAATTTTTTAGTTGTATATTCAAAAAGTTCTCTATATTTGCAGCGTCAAGACTGATAAAAATGGCAATAAAGAAAAACATAGTACTTTTGATCATGTCTCTTGGGTTATTTGCGTCATGTGCCACACAGCATGCTAGATATGTCACCCATGTTCCTGATTCAGTGACTATATTCGAGTTGAATAACACCGAGGTCCATCGTCTTGACATTCCCAAAGACAACCAGATCGAAGTTCTCGTACTGACCAATTGTAAGCTTGACAAGATTCCTTCGAGCATCAAGCGTTGCAAGTATCTGCAAAGACTGAACCTGGAAGGCAACCAGATCAAACACATTCCCAGGTGGCTCAGTTCGCTGGATAGTCTTGAAGAAATCAACTTGAACTTCAACAAACTGAATTTGAAAAGACGGGATATCCGCCGCTTGTCGAAGGTAGAAAATGTCCTGTTGGCGGGAAATGGCATCAAGGAACTCCCCGATAATGTCGGGATCCTGCGTTGCGAAAGCCTGAACCTGTCGAAGAACCAACTCAGCACCTTGCCCAAGTCGTTTGCTGATCTGAAACAAGCCAGATACTTGATTTTCTATGACAACGCGTTTGAATCCATCCCAGATGAATTGGCCGGTTTCAAGAATTTGAAGCACTTGGATTTCTACAAGAACAACATCACGGAAATCCCTGATTTCATCGGCGACATGGACAACCTGCAGCAACTTTTCCTGTCGTTCAACAAGATCGAGGAAATTCCCGACACTTTGCGCAACTTGAAACGCCTGAAATATTTCTATATCCATCACAACGAGTTACATTTCATTCCAGAATGGATTACGGAGATGGATTCCATCGAAAGGTTTGGCGTAGGTTTCAACCATCTGTTGGAGTTGCCTGATTTGTCGAAGATGAAAGCACTCTATGAGTTCGACGCCGAACATAACCTGCTGGAGCGCTTCCCGTGGGAACTCGTGGAAAAGCCTGAGATGGAAATCCTTATCTTGCGTGACAATGATTTCGTATTGTCGGATGAAGAAAAAATGCGACTCATCCAAATCAGCAAAACCATGAACATCAACTATTGATTCATCATAAAAACAAAGAATATGAAAGAGTTAACCAAAGGAGAAGAACAAGTGATGCAAGTCATCTGGAGCATCGGCCAGGGCTTCGCCAACGAGATTATGGCGGCCTTCCCCGAGCCCAAGCCGGCCTACAACACCGTGCTGACCGTCATCAAGATCTTGGAAAACAAAGGCTTCGTGAAGCACGAGACCTTCTGTCGCGCCAACCGCTACTCGGCTGCCATCAGCAAGGAGGAATACTCGCAGCGCTATCTCGGCAGCGTGGTGGAACGCTACTTCAACAATTCCTATTTAGACCTCGTTTCGGCCTTCGCCAAAAAGGAGAATTTCAGTCTCGAAGAGCTGGAAGCCCTGAAAAAAGTGATCGACGAAGCCATAACCGAAGAAAGGAAATAAGCCATGAACGCACAAGAATTAATCATCGGTCATCTGTTGCCTATCGCAGCCACCGTTGCGGTGCTTTGGTTGGTGTATCGCTTTTTGTTTCGCAACAGCAATCGCCTGTATTTCAACCGCTTTTTCCTGCTGACGAGCATGCTGTTGGCCTTGGCCATGCCCTTGCTCGGTCTGCTCTCTGGAATTGAAGTGCCTCAAATGGCGACCTTGAAACAAAACATGTTCAATGGCATGATGCTGAACGAAGTCATCGTCACGCCCGACGGTCAGCCCGTTTTACCGGAAGTGACGGTGACCACCGATGCCACGCCATCGCGTTTCAGTGTGTGGCAAGTGATTGGTGGCATTTATCTAATAGGTGTCGTCGTGATGACGCTGTTGTTCCTCATCAAACTGGGGAGACTCGTGGCGCTCATCATCCGTTCGCCAAAGCATAAGATGGACGGTTTTACAGCGGTGTTCACGGGCAAGGAGCAAGGTTCGTTCTCCTTCTTCCGCTATGCCTTTTTCCCCAGTGAAAATGTGGACTCCGACATCATGCGGCACGAGATGAGCCACATCGGTCACCACCATTC
>JAEEGH010006038.1_pt1 | contig 29912 bp, 31 predicted proteins | sample 9134181 | NCBI WGS metagenome assembly JAEEGH01 (sample SAMN16246544, study PRJNA631951) | gut metagenome | biome: gut microbiome; feature: rumen; material: DP-attached | host: Bos | place: Iran: Karaj | collected 2018-10 | reverse complement strand
CTGCAAGCTCCCAGATATCATCGTGTACAACTTTCAGGGAATTGTTATCGGCCCTCTTGTCCCTTCCGTACTTTACGTAACATCCGCAAAGGGACATAAGGGCAACAACCAATACGACAACCAGGACACGTCTGGATATATGCGAAATGCCGTTATTCATAAGATCATCCTCCCTGCAGGCTCTATACCCACTATACAACATTCACCGCGAATTTATTGCAGTTGTATAATACAGGAAATGACGAATTGCCTGGGGAGGATCCTATGTCTGTTTACATAGCTTACAGAGATCTTGAAGCACATTACATGCAGTCCGGGATGTGCGGCGGAGCGCCGCAAAACTGCGATTACAGACTCACCACGGTCAAGGATGACGTATACCTTCTGACAGCTAGCGACGGCAACTATGCAGTCACCAAAGAAAGAGCTGAAAGATTCGTGGAAGAAGTTCTCGCAGGTACTACAGGAAAGCATTCCGGGCTCTTTCCAAATATCCGTGAACTTAACGGCAAAAAGACAGCCGCAGTCGTAGAGATAACCAAAGACTTTGACCGTGAACACTACGATTTTGACGATGAGGTCCTGCTCAAGATGCTGGACAGCCTGAAGGCGGAATCCGAAAAACTCGCCGACAAAAGAGCCCTCATCAATTACTGTTATCCCAATCCGACTCTTCCCGAAGGAGACTTTAAGCTCGGCAGCATCTACCATCAGATCTATGCTCCGGACTTCACTCCGGTGTCGGTTATTAAGTCATATGAGCCTGACAACAAAACAAGTTCGTTAACCATATATCAGGGCAACATATTTGTGGAAATTCGTGAAGGTCAGACCAAGTTCAGATACCTTGTCCCGCAAGAGCTTTTACCTGAGATAAAGGAAATGGTAAGAACCTTGTGCAAAGACCCCGCAGAAGCCTATGTTGAGACCGGCAAATGGGAATCCTTCGTGTTCTTCGGAGAAAAAAACGAACGGATCTTCACAGATCCCGACAAGACTCTGGCGCTTCTGAAGGAGATCGCCTCGAAAGGCGTTTTCAGGAATAAAGATGATGTCCCTGAACCGAATGGGGTTCAAGCCTCGGCGATGCCCGGATTTATTGGCATGCAAAGCATGATGATGCAGGCTCAGGCACCCGCTGCACAGCCTGCCGCGCAACCCGCCGCACAGCCTGCAAGCGCCACGCCTGACGAATGGGATTGTGTTCTCTGCGGTGCAAAGAACAAAGGCAGATTCTGCATGAACTGCGGCGCACCCAAACATTAAGAAAGCGAGAGGCTTTAAATGTTCGACGCAAGATTCGGAACGAAAGAACCTGTTACATTCAGAGAATACGATGAGAGCTATAAGTATACGGATCTCACCGTCACTGCGAGGATCACCGGAACAGCCGTTGTCTCAGATTACGACAAAGAGCGCTATAAGAGCGACGATGAAGTGATCGCAGCCGTAAGGGAAAACGCAACTGAGTTGCTGCAAAAAAGCCTTGATCTGATGCCCGTTGGCAAGTCGATAGTAAACAGCGATAAGAGCGCAGTCGCAGAGCTTTTCGCCAAGGAGCTTGAAGCGATTGGGATTACGGCAGAGGTTCAGTTCCGGTTCATTGCTTTATTGCCGGAATCAGAAGAGCTTCTTAATAACATGGCGGAGATCGAGAAGATCGCAAAAGCAGATCCGGACAGACCATATGGAGTGTTTCCAGGCGATGAAGATACAAGAGAGCCAGGTACCTTCAGGGTTAATTACGAGCCTGTTGGAACAGACATCGGCTTTTCATCAGCGAAAAGATACTATGCCCCCGGAGAAAACGTCGAGGTTGTCTACAATGGAATACTGAGTGACTCGAAGTGCTTTTTCTTTGCTGATGCTGCAGGTTATAGCGTTCAGTATGAAGACAGTTATACGGCGAAGGTCACTTTCTTAATGCCGGCACATGATGTTGATGTTTTGGTCTATATGAAACAGATGCGTTTTGGGCTGTTCTGGAACGATCCGGGTCAAAAATGAGATTCATATAAGCAGGCTTTTTGCATTTCACCTGCCATTTTCTGCCACTTACCGCGTTTTCAGACACATGTCCGAAAGCCTTTGTTACCATGAGGCCACAAACAAAGACCGGAGGTAACAAAGATGAAGATCATATCAAGATTTATGAAGAGCAGATGGTGGCATCTTTTCGCGGCGTTCTACATGCTTGCGACGATCGCGTATATCATATACATGGCGGTGACGCAGCGCATTCTCATGGCAGGCTTCATGGTATCCACTTTATTCATGCTGGGTATCGAGCTCTGGAATTTCGCATCACGCCGTCAGATAACTTGATGTAACATTGAAGTATATTCCGCGTGGGGAGGCTTTCGGAAAGTGAAAGTAAACATAGACATATCAGCTGAATACAAGGAACCTTTCGCGGTCATCCACACCGACAAGGTCACCGGTGAGATCCAGCGCATGATCGATATCTTCAGCAACAGCGAGACGCCGATCACGGCTCTTCAGAACGAAGAAGACATCGTGGTCCTGCAGCCCAAAGACATCTACATGGTCAGGGTTGAAAACGGCGACACGGTCATCTACGGCGCAAAGCAGAAATACCGTTCGCGCAAAAGGCTCTACGAGCTCGCAGACCAGCTGGGAAAACAGTTCATGCAGATATCCAAGACCACGCTAATCAATCTGTCTTACATGGACAGCATAGAGCCCGGCTTCAGCGGAACGCTTCTTCTGAAGCTCAAGAACGGTAACAAAGATTATGTCTCCAGAAAGTATCTGCCGGAATTCAAAAAGTATCTGGGCTTATAAGGGAGGATTAGAAATGAAAAATACAGTTAAAGATCTGGTCAGGAGCACGGTGATCAGCATCGGAATGGCACTTGCGATCTTCTGCATCGTCGGAGTGTTCTTTGATATCACAAACGGCGGCAACTTCAGCCTTTCAAACCACCTCTTCACGAAAATGGTAATAGGCAGCGCATTGGTCGGATTAGGATTCGGAATGCCGACTGTCGTCTATAACAGCGAAAAGCTGCCAATGCCCGTCAAAGTCCTGATCCACATGGGTATCGGCTGCATCATATACACGGTAGTCGCATACGCGGTCGGCTGGTTCGGAGCCTCGGCAACGCTCGGCCAGGGTCTCATAATAGCAGCTATCCAGCTTGCGGTGGCGTTTATAATCTGGTTCTGCTTCATGCGTTATTACCGCAGGGAAGCCAGACAGATGAACGAAAAGATCCAGGCGTTGAAGAAGTAATCGGCTGAATTAACCTCTTTATCCCGGAAAACACAAACAATACTGCAGTTTTGCCTGTTTCTTCCAGCCATAGGGGGTTTATCCCGATGATATAATATCGCTGTGAAAATAAAGAATAGGAAGAGGCTTTCTTTGAAAAAGATACTGTCGTGTCTGTTGTGTTTTGTTCTTATCTGTTCAACAGTTGTTTCCTGCAGCGGTAAGGAGACTTCGGATACAACACAGCCTCAGACCTCCGTATCTGCTGAAACAAGCACTGCAGCAACGCTTGAAACGACCGCTGAGTCAAGCGCGTCTGAAGCGCCTGCAAACTGGTTCACTTTTAATCCCAAGATCACATCGTCATTCATGCTCGATGTATACGGCAAAGACAAGTGCGACGCATGGTCCAACCTTATCGATGCGGTTATGGAAGGCAAGGATACGTTTGCATGCGTTGATAAGCATACATACCTTTGGACGATTGCTGATTTCCCTGACAGATATTTTCCTGTTCTCGACAGCATAATCAAAACGCCGGATAACTATCTTGATATCGAGGTCAACGGAACGGCCCCCATCGAATATAAAGTATCCAAGGAAGAGGCTGCCCGGATGATCACGGAGTTCAAGGAGCTTATCGAGAACATCATCAACAGTACGGTAAAACCTGAGTACAATGATTTCGAAAAGGCGCTGTCGCTTTATAACTATTTTGCGACAACATACGTATATGATTACGATACGGCAAGACTGGTAGAAGAAAAATCCTCGGTCAATTACACCTCATCTTACCGTCTTTTGACAACGAAAACGGGGATCTGCTGCGAGCTCGCCAAGGCTTATTCATATCTGCTCATGCAGCTCGGAATTGATGCAACTACGGTTACAGAAGGCAAACATGAATGGTCCCTGATAAAGCTTGGCGGAAAATACTACCATGTTGATCCGACATGGGTAATAAACGACTGGTACGGCCTTTCATATTTCCTGATGACTGATGAGCAGCGCAGAGTTCAGGGCGGATATAAAAAGAAAGACTTCGTTTATGTCGGAGAATACTCTGTCGAGAACAGACCCGATTACTCCGCAAATGATGACTCATTCTGTTCCATGTGGAACTGTCATGTAACCTCGTTTGATATAAAGACCAAGATCCTGAAATACACTAAACTGGATGAAAACGGCAATGAGGTAAGCGGCACTTTCGACTACAGCGTATTCTGTAAATGATCTCTTCGGATACTCAAGAGCAGCATAATTGAATTTCTAATAAGTCGTCAATAGATGCTTCTACGATAATTGTTCCCCGTTACTGCTATAATGTGCTTGAACAAGCATATTCTTTAGTCTAGAAAATAAACAGTAAAATGAAAAATGGAATATGGATAATAAGAATGAAGAAAAGTTGTATCTATTGTTTAGTTATTGTTATTCTATCGTTTGCTCTTACTGCCTGTAACGATACTCATACCATTTCAGAGAAGACCAAACTCGGATATGGTGGAGCCGAGATGTTTGTCGAAAAAGAATTGTCTTATGAAATCGAAGCTTGTATAAAAGCAAAAGATAATCACCGTATTAAAGAATTATTCTCAGATTATGCACTTGAAAATGAGTCACTGGATAAAGATTTAGAGAGGTTTTTCAGTTCATTTCCCAGTGATTTCGAGGTAAATACCAGATTGAGTGATTATAAGAGCGAAGATCTTGGAGAGATTGGTATAAGAAGAATATATACGGGCAGATTTCATTTTACATCTAATGGTCAGAATTACAGAGTTGTGTTTGTATGGATCAAGACTGATCCTGAACATCCAGAGAAACAAGGAATTCACTCCATTCAGCTTATTGATCAGAAATCCAAAGAATCCGACCGTTATGATATTCATTCGGAAAATGAAGAAGCCGGCGTGTTTGTTTACACTGTAGATGGAATATGAAATTAGCAGAATATAGGAATAGTACCAACAATATGAAACATTGTATGAAGAAATTGGCTGTGGTTCTTATAATACTCTCATTGTTTGTATTGTGTTCTTGTGCGAAAAATGACGGGCAAGAAGAGTATCACGAAGATGTTGCAGATATTGAGAGAGTTGTATTGAATACAATGGACAGATATATTACTTTTCAAAAACCATTGTATGATGAGGATTCAGTGTCATGGCAGATAAGTATCCGGGAGTCATATACGGGTTCTGACAACAAGGATAAGTCTTATGATGAAATCTGTGAACAGACTGTTGTTTTGATTGAAGAATACCTTGAAGGTCATCCTGAACACCGTATGAATAATTATGAGGTATATCTGTCCTTTTGGGTTATGAAACCTGGCAGAGGAACAAGATATTTAGATTATTATAGAGCAGTCGGAAATGGTGATGGATTTACAAGAATCGATATCAGTCAGAGTAAATGGAGAAGTGAGTGATAGTAAGTAATTTCACGAATATATCGAACTACCAATAATAAGAAAAATCAGATTTGATGAAATAGGAATAAGTGGCTGAAGAGTGGCTTAAAAAAGGAACGTGAAGCCCGGAAACCCCGCCCTTTCAATGTTATTAGATGTTCTTTGGACGCTCCTAAGCGGTAGGCCAGCGGTTCGAATCCGCTCACGATCACCAATGTTTTCAAGGGTTTCCGAGTTTCGGAGACCCTTGTTTTTTGCTCGAAAAGTGGCTGAAAGTGGCTGAAAATGTGGCTGATAACTGATTACACAGCTTTATCAATACCTTCGAGTTTGTTTTTAACATCTTCAGCTCTCCTTCTGTCGCTGAACGAGTAGTGTCTTTCGTTCGTCTGCATTGAATGCCCAAGAACAAGACAACGCTCGTTTCCTGCTAATGCTGGACCAACTGTAAACATTCTCTGATAACTTCTATCTAAATACGTAAATCCATGTTATAAAGAACTTGTATTAATAGCATATTAGAAGATTATCTGTTCCTTTTGGAGGTGACCTATGTATAAGTGCAAGTCGAAGATCCTGGCATTCCTGCTGACAGTAACCTTGGTATTCTCCATTTTTCCTGCTCTTAAAGCTAATGCTGCCGTTGTAGCATCGGGTACTTGTGGTACTAACGTTACCTGGTCTTTGGATAATGCAGGGACTTTTACCGTTTCCGGTACCGGCGCCATGACGGATTATGATTATTCTAACTATGCTCCCTGGTATGACAACAGAACAAGCATTAAAAAAGTCGTTATTTCCAACGGTGTTACTTCTATCGGTAAATTTGCATTTTATTCTTGTTCCAATTTGTCAAGTGTAGAGATTCCCAATAGCGTTTCATCGATTGGCAGGGATGCATTCTGTCGTTGTTCAAGCCTGAAAAGCATAACGATTCCCGAAGGTGTTACCGCTATTAATGAATTCACATTTGATGGCTGCTCTAGCCTGACGAGTGTAACACTTCCAAGCACTTTAACTAAGATAGCTTACGTAGCATTCGGAAATTGCAGCAGTCTTAAAACGCTGGAGATTCCCGCCAGTTGTAAAACATTTGAATCTGCTCCGTTTGTAAATTGTTCAAGTCTGGAAAGCATAACGATTCCTGAAGGTGTTACAAAACTCGGTTATTCCACATTCGCTTCATGCACCAGCCTAAAGAGTATTACTCTTCCCAATACTCTGACTGAAATTGATTTTGCTGCTTTTGAGCAATGCACATCTTTGGAAAGCATTGTAATCCCGGCGAGTGTGGAAAAAATAGGTGAAGATGCCTTTGAAGGATGTACGAACCTGAAAAACATCGTAGTTGAAGAAGATCTCGTCAATGCCAACCAGGATGTTTTCACAGGTTTCACGACCGAAGAGATCACACACTACTACGACATATCCTTCGAGACAGACGGCAATGGTACTGTCTCATGCAACAGCTCGAAAACATTTGCTGGGGATAAACTCTCACTGAATATCACTCCCAACCAGATTTACGCAGTTGATACTGTGGTTTGGAACAACGGTTCAACGACTTCCACTCTGACTCCCAATTCTGACGGTACATATACGATGCCCGATTCAGATAAGGCTGCAGTTATAAAGGTATCTTTCAAGAAGGACTATGTATCTTCGGCAGACATGCTCAAGAGCGGTGTTGCTCATGTTCAGGATATAGGTGATGTAAGCTACACTGTTGATTCTTCAGGAGTTCTGACCATAGGTACAAGAGGTATGGGCAAGAGGCTCGAAGAGATAACTATAAACTTCGAGAACACGACTGGTCTGTCCGGATCACTCGAGTATAGAGTGCATGTTCAGGACATCGGTTGGATGGATTGGGTAGAAGCTGGTGAAGCTTGCGGTACGGAAGGTATGTCCAAGCGTATCGAAGCTATAGAGATCAGATTTACCGGTGAGCTAGCAGAGTATTACTCAGTAGAGTATTGCGTACATATCCAGGACTACGGCGATATGCAGGGCTGGGTAAAGGACGGAGCCCTTGCAGGTACAACAGGCGAGTCCAAGAGGATCGAGGAACTCAAGATAAGAATCGTACCTGTTAACTCAGGCTCATCAATGTCAGTAAAGTACAGAGTACATGTGCAGGATTACGGCTGGGAAGGAGCTTATGCTTCCAATGGACAGATGTCAGGAACCAGCGGTGAATCTAAGAGACTTGAAGGAATAGAGATCTTCCTTGACGGCAACCAGTATTCCGGTGGAGTCAAATTCAAGACACACGTACAGGATTACGGCTGGCAGGGCTGGAGCTATGACGGAGAGATGAGCGGTACACAGGGCCAGTCTAAGAGACTTGAAGGAATCTGCATCGAGCTCTACGGTGAGATAGCAGACTACTACGATATCTACTACAGAGTTCATGCACAGGATATCGGCTGGATGGCTTGGGCAAAGAACGGCGAGTGCGCAGGCACTGCAGGCAGATCTGCAAGACTCGAAGGAATCCAGATCGTGCTCGTTCCCAAGGGAGATCCCGCTCCGGGAGCGACATACGAAGGCATCACAGCCGTAACGGATAAAGCTTTTATAGAAGGATTCTGATAATCAGTATAAAAAAGCAAAGTGAAGGCCGGTCCGCAAGGGCCGGTTCTTCTTTGTAAAGTGGTGGGAAGTAATGGATTCATCAATATTCATCAAAATGAATAAACTCCCGAAATCAATTCGGGAGCAATCTCTGATATCCTCAAAAAACTGTGGAATCCAAAAAATGCATTTGTCGTACGATTTTTTGAACAAAACCCTGGAACCCTTGAATTTATTGACTCTCAGGAATCCGAAAATCTCGAGGCTCAATTCCACCTCTTCCCACCATACTTTTTGGATAACTGAATCAGCAGTATAATAATCAAAATGGGGAGGTTAGGATATGAAGTGGTTCAGAGAACTGAGGAAGGGACAAAAGGTTTTGTTTCTCACAAATGTGGTCCTGATAATAGGACTGATTGTCTTGGGATTATTCGGAATCGGAGACGTAAGGTTTTTTGCCCTTGGTATTGTTATCGGGTTTATAAATCTCTTTAGTATTGCTTTTGCAAAACGCGGTTTTCAATTCGGAATCATGCTTAACACTGAGAACGCTGGGGATGATGTGCAGCCTTCAGAGATAAAATACACGGACTGGTATCTGAACTGGGGATTCTACACGTTGGTAGTTATCGGTACAGTTGTCTGCGGATTGTTATTTTGATAAGAGACTAGACTCTTATCGGTTTATTTAATACATATACACGAGGTGACCGATGTTCTGTTCAAATTGCGGTGCACAAGTAAATGATCAAAAGAGATTCTGCAGTAATTGCGGAGCACCTGTGAGCAAACCTTCCAATACTCAACCAGAAACTCCGTTGGCTCCTCCGGCAGCTCCCTCTGAACCTCTGAGACAGGAACCGGTCAAGAAGGACAAATACAGCCGAATCGGACGGAAAAGGGTTATTGTATCCGGCATTATGGGAATTCTCTTCGGTTGTTTTGGAGTACACAACTTCATCATGGAGCAACCGGTGCGAGGTATACTCCATAACCTTTTGTTTTTCTTGCCAATATTATCTGTTTTGTTGCTGTTTGTTGATATTCTCAGCAGCGGTTTCATAAACAATCTCGGCATTAACTATGTGCCGACCGACGAGACTGTATGGATGCTTCCAATGACTATTTCCTGGCTCTGGGGCTTGATAGAAGGTATCATCTTACTTGCCACCAGTTCCAAATACCATTACGGAAAAAAGTAAAAGAGCCCGGATCGCTCCGGGCTCTTTGGCAGTAATTGTTCCTAAGTCTCAGCCTTCTATGGCTATCGTGTTATTTGCAGGCGGCAGAGCCTGTAATTCCTTCTTCGGTATGCAGAGTTTCAGGACACCGTCTTCGAATTTGGCTTTGACGTCTTCGGTCTTTACCTGATCACCTACATAGAAGCTTCGCTGCATTGAACCTGCGTAACGCTCCTGGCGGATGATCCTGCCCTTACGGTCTTTCTTCTCAGTATCCTGATCCTTGCTTGCGCTGATCGTCAGATAACCGTCATCAAGCTTGACATTGATCTGATCTTTCTTAAACCCCGGGAGATCCATATCCATCTCATAATCAGTCTCTGTCTCGTGAACGTCGGTCTTCATGAGGCTCTGCGAATGCTTGCCGTAAAGCTGCTTATCGATATTTGCAAGCTCACGTGCAGGGTAACCCCAGAACTCATCGAACAAGTCTTCTCCAAATAAACCGGACATCAACATAATAATCATCTCCTTTGATCGTTGTTATCCGAGCAAGAAGCGGAGGTCTGATCGTTTGATCTTCGTTCCTTTGTTCTGGCTTCATTATAGTCCTTCTGTTAGCACTCTCAAGTGTAGAGTGCTAATCAAATTTGACTATCTTTGACTTTCGTTTTTGTGCAGTTTTTGTTGCGGCACCTTCAGACACCGGGACTATAATATTGGGGGGTGCATTTCTTATCATACGCACGCATCTTATGCGGAGGTCTGCCACGGCACATTATGCTTTTCACAGGAATAACACGAACGTTCTCCACTAAGAACGAACAGCAATATGAGACCATCGGCGCATTCTGGGCAGAGATCGAAAGCAAGTACGACTGCTCAAGACTGCGCGGACTGGGTTACAACTGGACTGCAGATACGATCGAATATGTGATAGGTCTTACGGACGGCATCATAGAAGGGGCAGACTGCACGGTAATCCTTCCGGATGACGGCTGGACCGAAGTCAGAGGAAAGACTGCGGATCTCGGAAGCATTTATGACGATGTCTACAAGGACGGTGCGCTCTCGTACGAGATCGAGACTTTCGCGGCCGACGGTAGTTGCAGGATACTCTACACGAGAAACCCGGCAGGCTATAAGAAGATATGCAAGGCTTCAGAAGGCGACCTCGATGAGATACTGAGACTGCAGTATCTGGCATATCAGAGTGAGGCGGCGCTGTTCGGCACGGACGATATACCTCCGCTGAAGCAGACGATAGAAGAGGTTACGGATGAATACCTTAGCGGCACCATTCTCAAGATGGTAACGGAAGACGGCCGCATCATCGGTTCTGTTCGGGCACATGCACAGAGCGGTACTGCTTATATCGGCAAGCTCATGGTCCATCCGGATCACAGAGGCTGCGGTCTGGGAAGCGCTCTGCTGTCTGAGATCGAACGGTATTACAGCGGGTTAAGATACGAATTGTTTACGAGCACCAGGAGTAAGGACAATATAAGACTGTATCAGAAGGCCGGCTATGAGATATTCGACCAACGTTCAGTTGATGATGAACTGGTGTTTGTATACCTTGAGAAAGATGAAGGAAAATAATATGGAGATCAAAGATAACAGGATAGATGCAGGCAAGGCTTTTGACTGGGGTAAGACATCTGAATATTACGCCAGATACAGGGATATATATCCTGACGAATTCTATCAGAGAGTGGCAGACAGAGGTCTTTGCGTAAAGGGCCAGAGAGTCCTGGACCTGGGTACGGGTACAGGCGTCCTTCCGCGTAATATGTATAAGTACGGAGCAGACTGGATCGGGACCGATATCTCTCCAGAGCAGATCGGACAGGCACAAAGACTTGCAGATGAGGCCGGAATGAACATCGAATTCAGAGCGGTATCTGCCGAGAAGATCGATTTCCCTTCTGACACTTTCGATGTGATCACGGCCTGCCAGTGCTTCTGGTATTTCGATCATGAGAAGGTGGCTCCGGAATTCCACCGCATACTGAAGAAGGACGGAAGGATCGTGATACTGTATATGGCGTGGCTGCCCTATGAGGATGAGATAGCGGGGAGGAGCGAGGCTCTCGTTCGGAAGTATAATCCTGACTGGACCGGCGGAGGCGAGACCAGACATCCGATACATATCCCTGAGGTCATGTATGAGTATTTCGATCTTGAATACCACGACGAGTACGATCTCAATGTGCCTTTCACCAGGGAATCCTGGCACGGCCGCATGTTCGCCTGCAGGGGCGTAGGCGCATCTCTGTCACCGAAAGCACTCGAGGCCTGGGATGCAGAACACCGCCGCCTCCTCGAGGCAGTACCCGACAGGTTCGATGTGAAGCACTATGCTGCGATCGCCGTGCTCAAACGGAAAAGATAAGCGTAGTTATTAAGGAGGCTTGAAGATGACTTCAGGCCTGATGAACAGGAATGTGAGGAAGGTTGCCGTATTCGCCGCGCTCCTGCTTGTGATGGCATACGGAAGACGATATGGTGAGTGAGTTAGGCCTTATCTGACAGTAAGCGGTAAGCGATGGCCTCGTAGTCTGCGTATCTTTTGGCCTTAAGCAGATTCTTGATATCACGGGCGCTACCGTCGAACAAGGGTTGCCAGTAAGTCCAGAGCTCCCTCATCTTGTAAAGGACATTGATGTCGGGTGACATGATCTTCTGATACTCGTGATAGAGAGTATCGTGTAATCTCCTGAGCTTTACGAAGTCAGTCCCGGTCTCCAGCCCCTTAAGCTTACCCGCCAGAGACGGATCAGCTATGAGACCGCGTCCCGACATTATGGGATCAAGGGCGGTGCCGAACTGCTCCGATAATTCGTTGTAATCATTGCAGGTAAAGATGTTCCCGTTGTAGACAAGCGGACACTTCGAATGCTCCAGAGCATATGCGAAGTATCCCCGGCGGGGTTCACCCTTATAGAAGTCGGATCTTATCCTGGGATGTATTATCAGCTCGCTGACAGGGTAGGAATTGAACAGGTTCATCAGAACATAGAACTCATCGGGATCGCTATATCCGAGCCTTGTCTTCAGAGATATCTTCATGTTATCTGATGCGGCGTAGGAGTAGATGTCATCCAGGAAGTTTTGCAGTGCTGTTGTGTCCGCGAGGAAGCCCGCGCCTTTGCCTTTCGCGCAGACCGTGCCCGAAGGACAGCCGAGATTAAGGTTGAGTTCCGTGTATCCCATTGCATGCAGCTCTTTTGCCGCTGCGATGAAGTAGTCAGATCTGCATGTGAGGATCTGTGGGACGAGGCAGAGCCCGGCGTTGTTCTCCGGGATGATGTCTTTACGCTCGCGCGGTGTTATCGGACATTTCTCGGCCGGTGAGATGAAAGGCGAGAAATACTTGTCTATGTTGCCGTAGATGCTGTTGTAAGCATTGCGGAATATGTGATAGGTAATGCCTTCGAGCGGGGCGAAGTATATCTTCATCAGAACCGGTGTCCCTTCGTGATCTTGGTCGTCGTAACTATTCTATCGCATTATCTTCGGATGGTGCGAAGGGAGGATATGTATTGACATAGTAGCAAATCTATACTATCATTACACCATAAGCGAATTGAGGTCTGAATACATGGGAAATACAAAGACGATCCTGGAATCGGAAGACTACAAGTCAGTATCTGAGATGCATGTGCTTATCACAGGACAGTTCATCCCCTCGAACGGTCTCGTGATCACCAGAAATGACGAGAACAGGGCTGTAAAGACACCTTTTACGGTCGACCCCGGATGCCGCCTGGAACTCAGGTGGACCGGTCAGAGATCCGGACGGGTCAGATATCTTACGAGCACTCCCAGGCGTAGATACTTCATGGGTCTCAAGTGGTATACGCTCATCCTGTGGGCGCTCTCCTGGATCTTCACAGTGATCGAGATCGCCGGATTCGGCAATTACGCCACGGGTGATTCGAGAACAACACTGGCGCTCGCGACCGCATTCACCGCGTGGATGGGCCTTGTCATCGTCGTACAGAGGAACGGACACGGCTTCCTCAAGTGGGCCTCAACGATATTCAGCTACTTCGTGCTGGCCTTCTCCTCGGTCGAATTCATCCTGTATATTGTAAGACTGCTGCAGGAGACTCTGCTATAATCTGTTGTGGTAATACCAATACAGGGGATAGCAGCTATGGTTCATTTTGGTTTCTCTTATGTAGGCCTGGCATTCATTGCCATGCTCCTGATACCGAACTTCATCTGGGCGAAGAACAAGCCGGCTGATTACGACAGATATGTCAGCAATGAGAACAGGTTTCTGCTGATCCTCGAGCGTATCGGCGAGGCCGGCAACATGGTGCTCGCGCTTGTTTTCGCTGACTTCAACATAAGACCGTTCACGCTGTGGTCGTTGTGGCTCGTTGCAGCCGCACTGCTGATGGTGTTGTATGAACTCTACTGGATAAGGTACTTCAGGAGCGGCAAGACCATGGCCGACATGTATTCCTCTTTCGCGGGATTCCCCGTGGCCGGAGCTTCGCTGCCCTGCATCGCTTTCTTCTGTCTGGGCATCTACGGCAGCAACATCTTCCTGATAGTAAGCACGATCATACTCTCGATCGGACATATCGGTATCCATATAGGGCACCGTAACGAAGTCGTCCCGAAAGCCAAGAAGAACAAAGCCTTTGCCGTCATCAGGACCATCGTGCTCATCCCGGTCACAGTCATTCTCCTGGTGATCATAATAGCCATCGCTGGCCGCAACATCAACTGGTTCTCACACTACATCGACACCTCAGCAGGAATCAACGAGACATGCTACGTCAACATTGGCGGGCAGGAGCAGTATCTGCTGATACGCGGTAAGGATATAAACAATCCAGTGATCTTATATATCCACGGCGGTCCGGGCGGTCCCGATTCTCCTATCGCAGATGTGTTCACCGAACCCTTTATCGAGGATTACACGGTTGTCTGCTGGGATCAGAGAGGCTGCGGCAGGACATACTTCAGAAACGAGAGCGTCGACCCGATGAATGAGACTGTGGACTTTGAGACGGCCGTCTCCGATACGGATGAGCTGGTCGAGTATCTCCTGGAAAGGTTCGATACGGACAAGGTAATTCTCATGTGCCATTCGTACGGTACCGTAGTCGGCACCGCATACATTCAGGAGCACGGTGATAAAGTCGCCGCATATATCGGGATCGGTCAGTTCATTGACTACAAGGAATCCGAGTATCTGTCCTACGAAGATGCACTTGTCAAGGCTAAGGCGGCGGGCGATGATACCAAGGCGCTCGAGGATGCCTATGATCTGTTCCTGAAAGGTGACAGCTTTACGAATATCATGAAGCTCAGAGGTGCTACATCCCAATACCATGTGGCTAAGTACTCAGCCGATACGATAATGCTCGCGCTGTTCTCTCCGTATACGGGTGTGGATGATATCAGGTGGGTGCTTAAGCAGATGGATATGGATAACTACTATCTGCTTGAGCAGGACCTCATGGATACCCTCTTTGAGATCAAGCTGTATGATAACAACCTCACATACGATGTGCCGATGCTGTTTGTGTCCGGCGACTGTGACTATGTCTGCAATTACACTCTCGCACAGCAGTATTGCGAAGACATCTCGGCTCCGGCAAAAGAGTTTGTATTAATGGAAGGCTGCGGCCACGCGCCTCAATATGCGATGCCCGATGAATTCGGTGAGAACGTAAAGAGTTTCCTGTCCGGCGTATTGGTATCTTCTGAAGGTTAAGCTGCAGCGACTTCCGGAGTCTGTCTGTATATAAGGTATAAAGGACTAGTGACGCCCGGCTGCAGCTTCAATGCTATAATGGTCCATTATGAAGACCATTAACCTCGAAGCCGGAATGCCTGATTCTCAGAGTGCCATGAACACTCTCAATAACCGCATCTACGCAGAGCGTGCCACCGGCGCACGTTGCATCAAGATCATCCACGGGTACGGCTCGACCGGCAAAGGCGGCGCCATCAAGATCGCCTGCCATCGTAAGCTTAACGAGTACTGCAGAAGAGGCATCATCAAGGACTTCTGCCCGGGCGAGGATCTGGGACCGTTCAGTGCACACGGCCGCGACTTCGCCGTCAGCTGCCCCGAAGTCCGCAGGGACATCGACTGGGGCATGGACAATGAGGGCATTACCATAATTCAATTCAAATAACACCGACAAAAACAGACTCAGATAATAGCCGACAACACAATATGTATGTTAGAATGTTAGCGGTAGTTCCCGGCGGATAATAGGAGTTCTTGTATGTCGGTATTGAAGAGCTATTCGTGTTCCAAGTGTGGTGCGGCGCTTGTTTTCGAGGCGTCGCAGGAGATACTTGAGTGCCCGTTCTGCGGCACCGGGTTCGGAAGCGCGGATTTCCATGGTGATGAGCTGCTTGACCAGGCGAAGTCAAGCCTCGAGCAGAAGGCCTACGCGCAGGCCAAAGAGAAGTACAATGCTGTGCTGAAGGTCGATCCGCACTGCTTTGATGCCCTGCTCGGTCTGGTACTGTGTGAGATGGGAGTTCCCTCCGTGGACAGTCTCGAGAATCCCAATAATATCAAGAATGCAAAAAGCTCCGGGATAAAGACAGCGATCGAGCGGGCGAGAGATAATTCCGGCCTTAGGGGAGCGGCGTATATCGATCAGATCGCAGAGCTGGTCCTGAGTGCCGGCAAGATAAAAGAAGCTGAAGCTTCGAATTCCGAAGTCAACGACATGGATGCGAAGAAGGTGCTTAAGAGCGCCTCGGAAGAAAACCGATTTAATAAGGTTCCTATTGTTCTGCATATAGTAATGGCAATACTTTTCCTTGCTTCTTTTGTGCCGATCATCCTTCAGGCATGGGATAAAAGCAAGGAGGCTTTTGGCGCTGTTGTGCAGGGCGTCGGGTTATATGCGGTTCTCGCAGCGGCAGCCATAGTAATCGAGATATTTCTCATACTGAGCGCGGCCAAGCCTAAAAAGCATCTGGCGAATCTGTATGAGAAAGAGCGTTTCGTCATGGAAAGTGAGCTTCAGGATCTGCGTGATGAATACAAGAAGCAGTATTCCAAGCTCCAGTCACTTAAGTTCGGGATCAAGAATGAATTTACGACGGTAGAGGCCGAGGACGAGGCCGAAGATTACAGTTCATACAACGATACCGGTAAGACGATCCAGTGTGCCAAGTGCGGTGCGGCCCTGGCTCTCGACAGGTCAAAAAGGGTGTACCAGTGCAATTCGTGCGGTGTGGCATACGGCGTCTCGCTGTTCTTCGGTCAGCCTCTGGAGCGAGCGCTGGATGCGGTCAACTCGGGGTACTTTGAAGAAGCGGACAGCAGGATGTCGCATGTCCTCATGGAAGATCACTCTAATCCTGATGCGCTTCTCGGCCGGATACTCTGCTGCGGAAGATGGACCAGGATAAGCGATATCGGCAATTCGAACTATATATCTCCGACACGAATCAAGATGCTGCATATACTGGCGAAGGAAGCTGGTGACAGGGCATCTGAGAGTGACAGGGAGTTCTTTGCCACGATGGACGAGCTGGTGGATGCGCTTAACGACGTCATGACTGTCAGGTATAAGTTGGATGCGAACCGGAATGCCATGCATAAGCTGGATATGCGACTGAAGATCTACGGTGATGGCTACGCGCTTGTCTATTCCGATCCGGACTTTGCAAGGAAAGAACTTGAAGAAGAGAAGCGTACTCTTGAGATTGAAGAGCCGCGCGTGCAGCATGCTTTGGCAGAGTTGAAAGATAAGCTTATCGGAATGCGGAGCGGCAGCGTGTTCTGCAAATAGTTAACCCGGGACTCAAATATCCCGGGTCTAACCTTTGGAGGGGTTTTTATGAAGCTTGTTAGTAGCCTTATTATGCCTCAAACCCTTCCCGGAAATTAATGAAAATCAGAGCAAACCTTAGGCAAAACTTAGTGAAGCCTGTCTTAATACTCCTGTCTGATATAATAGCCGTAGGAAGAACGGTATTCTTCCGTACTACTTAAGAACAGAAGGACAAAACTATGGCTATAAAGAACAAGTTGATCAAGATAATTACAGTCTCCGCAGGTGCATGTCTGCTGCTCGGTTCATTAGCGGGATGTAAGCCTGCAGAAGAACCCGAAGCAACAGCAGCTGCAAGCGAAGCGCAGGAAGAATCAGAAGCAGAGACCGAGGCTCCTCAGGCATCCGTCGCGACAAGCGAGTCCGAGACTTCAGAAGCAGCAGAATCCTCTGATGCCTTTGTCATCGAGCCGGAATACATTGAGCTGGACAGCGAAGAACAGAAGTACGCCAATACGTACATCACCAACTTCGTTGAGCAGTATTTCTTCGACTTCGACAGGGACAGCGCTACTGCCGAACAGCTCCTGGACTTTGTTCATATCCACCTGAAGATCAATGCGTACGATCAGATAAGCTATGAGACGAAGGGCGACCTTACTTTCGAGACCTTCACAGTGGAGAAATCCCTCCAGGTCGTCTCCAAATACTTTGCCGTTTACTTCACCGAAGAAGACTGCAAGGCTCTTCCTGCTCCTCCGACAGACTATGGTGACCAGCCTGCAGGCCCTTTCTATGAGGACGGCAAGATCTGGTATGAGGCAGCAGACGGCGAGAGCTACAACCTTATCGGTATCGTGGATTCCGTCCTGAACAACACAGACGGCACACTGACTATTGAATTCACCGTCTATTCTATCGACTATGAGGTCTATAACGAACTTGATGCGGACGGCATCGCTGCATACTATTCCATGACTCCCGAGCAGGCTGCGGCTGACAGCACCCTTACCCAGGTCAAGACCGGTACGGCCGTCATCACGATTGCCCAGTCAGGAGACTATTCACTGATCTCTTACAGCACGACATAACTCTTCGAAGGAGGGCTCTATGCAATACAGAAAAGGCATCTCGATCCTCGGCTACGGCTGCATGAGGTTTACCCAGACAGGCGGCAAGATCGATCTCGAGAAAGCCGAGCAGGAAATCCTCCGCGCCTTCGAGATGGGCGTGAATTATTACGATACTGCGTATATCTATCCCGGCAGTGAAGAGGCTCTGGGCAAGATCATCGAGAAGCATGGCTTAAGAGACAAGATAACGCTTACGACAAAGCTCCCGCAGTACATGGTTAAGAACCGCGCGGGCCTCGATAAATACCTCGACGAGGAACTGAAGCGCCTCAGGACGGATCACCTCGATTACTACCTGATGCACCACATGACCGACTACGCGCAGTGGGAGCGTCTCGCAGGTCTCGGGATCGTCGAGTGGATGAAGGAGAAAAAGGAAGCCGGGGTGGTAAAGCATTTCGGGTTCTCGTTCCACGGCAACACGGAGATGTTCCTGAAGATCCTGAACGCGTACGACTGGGAGCTTTGCCTGGTACAGTACAACTACATGGATGAGTTCGCACAGGCGGGCAGGGCAGGCGTCGAAGCAGCGGCGGCAAAGGGCATCCCCGTACTGATAATGGAGCCCTTAAGAGGCGGCAAGCTCGTGGACCTTCTTCCCGAGCGTGCGCGCAAAGAGATTGCAGAGGACAGGAACGGCTGGACACCTGCAGAGTGGGCCTTCCGCTGGCTCTGGAACCAGGAGGCGGTCACATGCGTTCTCTCCGGAATGAACTCGATACAGATGATAGAGGAGAACTGCAATACAGCTTCCGTCGCAGAGGCGGGCTCCTTCGGCGAGCACGAGCTCGAGATGATAGACAGGATCAAGGCCATCATCAACGAGAACATGAAAGTCAACTGCACCGGCTGCCGTTACTGCATGCCGTGTCCCAAGGGCATAGATATCCCGGGAATATTCTCCTGCTACAATCACATGGCTTCCGAAGGCAAGAGTTCGGGCAGGAAGGAATACTTCCAGACGATAGCCCTGCGCGCTGACAGTGCGGATGCCTCGCAGTGCATCAAGTGCGGCAAGTGTGAGCAGCACTGCCCGCAGTCCATACCGATAAGAGAGAAGATACAGGAGGCAGACAAGGCGCTGAGGCCTCTGCCTTACAAAGCGGCATATTCCATCGCACGCAAGTACATGATCAAAAAGTAAGAAGGCCCAAGTACCGAAGGAGAAGTAAACATAGGCCAGTATTGCACAATAAATAATAGTGTGTTATAACCAATACTGACAGCACAAAACTGTTACAATTCGGAAACGGGGGATGAACAATGAACAACCAATTCAAGAAAGGCGTTCTCGATTTGTGTGTTCTTGCATTCCTGGATAAGGGAGACAGTTACGGTTATGACCTCGCAGATTCACTGACCAAGAAGGTTCAGGTGGCTGACGGTACCGTATATCCGATCTTAAGGAAACTTGCCCAGGACGGATGTGTCGAGACTTACCTCAAGGAATCGCAGAACGGCCCGCCGCGCAAGTATTATCATCTGACCGATTCAGGCCGTGACAGGCTCAGATCGGATCGCGCGGAGTGGGATGAGTTCGCGAAGGCAGTAGATGATATCTTAAGTAACAAACAGGGGGACACTAAGGATGAATAAAAAGGAATATCTGGATTTGCTCGCCAAAGAGCTTGATTCCATGTCCTATAAGGATGTAAAAGATATCCTTGATGATATGGAAGCTCATTTCGCGGAGGGCGTGGAAGCCGGTAAGACTGAAGAGCAGATCGCTGAAGGTCTTGGTGATCCCGTCAAGCTCGCAGGTGAGTTCAAGGACGGCAACAGCCTTTCTGCTGTCATGAAGAAGAAGGCAGCACCTGCCGATTATGCAAACAAGACGGCTGATCCCGTCGGCGTTCTGCTCGTAGTGCTCCTGGCTATCCTCGTAGCGATACCGGTAGCGATAATGATCGCCTGCATCCTCGTCTGCCTGCTGATAATACTCGTTCTTGCTTTCACGGCAGCGGTATATCTCATCGTGGCAGCGGTACTCGGCACGTTCGGTACGTTCCTGCCTTCGGCTATACTTCTTGCGGTAACACTTCTGTTCGCCTGCATCTTCCTGTTCGCGGTAACTTTCCTCGGCACCAAGTATTTCTGCAAGGGCATCAGCGGTTACATCAAGTGGAACAAGACAATCTGGTATAAAGGAGTGGGGGTGTAAACATGAATAAAGCAAAAGGTGATCTCAAACTTCTCATAACAGGTGTCGTATCACTGATCCTCGCGATAGTCTTCTCGATCATCACGGTCGCAGCGTTCGCACTGCAGCTCGCGCAGAAGGCGGGAGAGACTGACTGGAACGCCATGTGGGCACAGGTACAGACAGGCTATGACAACCTGGTAGACGATATCGAACTGGAATAACTTCTTTGTAGGAGAGGGATAATTTGAGAAGGGAAAGCGCCTTGCACTCAATGTGCAGGGCGTTTTTCTTTAAGGACCTGCCACGGATCATGAGCATTATCCCAAAACTTAACTTGAATCTGCAGCCGATCTTTGGGCGGATCGGGTGCAGAGCAGAACCGGAACCGGTAGTAGAATACGAAGATCATAATAAACAAGGAGATACTGATAATATGACAAAGAAGATGCTTGTTGCACTCATTGGAAGCTTAACGATCGCTCTTACCGCATGTAGCGGAGGCACCCCGGAGCAGGAAGCTTCGCAGATTGAAGCGAGCGTTACGACCTCAGTAGAAGCTGAAACTATAGCGGAGACTGAAGAGACGACTGTCACCGGAACTCAGGACATGAGGACCGTTGCAGAGGGCTTTATAGGTGGCAGCTGCGCTGATCTTATCGAAGCTGTCGGTGAATGTGACAGTCTTCATCCTGCCGGAGGACTTAACGATAACGGTAAGTACTTCGGATATCTGACCTACGGCGACTTCGACGTGGAATTCGAATCCGATGATGAGACTTATCTCGAGACCGGAGACTATTCAGGCTGCACGGTTACGGCAGTAGCTGACACTATATTTGACTGAACTTGATCTGATCCGGCAGCTTGAGCATATCAGACAAAGAGAAGGGGTTCACTTCACTGAAGTGAACCCCTGAATTATAAATCCCAGAGTCTGTTAAATTCCGATAGAGACTTATTCTCTTACGTGCTTTTTTCTCCTAACAGTGACAGCCGTTACGAATACAGCTGCGGCCGACAAGCACAAGATTACTCCGGCAGTAGTCACGGGCGCTGCCATCTCGCCGGTGGCGGGAACAGTAGCAGGTGCAGGTGCCGCTTTCGCCTCGTTCTGCGCTGCCCTGACATTGATCGTAAACGAGACTTCACCATCATCGAAAACAACCGTGATGACGTGCTCTCCGACAGAGAGTTTGTCCATCGTGGAAGGAATAATGCTGATGATCGTACTGCCGGGCTTTGATGTGGATTCTCCATCGCCGAGAGCGTTGCCGTCGATCTTCACTATGCCTGTAAAGTGAGAGTAGCAGCTGGCATCATCGACAGAACGCTTGATAATGAGCGTATAGTCTTCTTTGCTTCCGATAACGTACTCACCGCCGCCTGATGTGAGATTATACAGATCTCCTGCCGGTGGTGCCGGTTCATCTTCTGAAGGAGCAGGCTCGGGTGTGAGCTTGGGGATCGCGCGGGACTCGGTATGCTCGGGATCATTAAGGCATGTTCTTACTTCGAGGCCCTCTTCATCGACCGTTGCAGGCTTAACTACTACCCATTCGCCCCAATCATGTCCGGTAGCTTCGAGCACCTCAACAACTTCTTCCTGGCATTCGGTGCAGGTATAAGTCTTGCTTCCTTCCTCGGTGCATGTGGCAGGGACTATTACCGCATCGTCACCTTCTACATGTATAGAAGGGACTTCTATTGCAAGTCCGTTATCGAGGTTCCAATAACCGAGTTCAAATGAATATCCGCCTTCCACTGTTATGACTGATTCGAGATCCTCAGGGAGATAGTATCCCCATTCCGCCTCAAGAAAGCAAATGGCGGTGCAGGGTGTTCCGCCCTTGACGGTAATGCTGTCGCCTATAGAATCCAGACCAGCTATGTCCCAATTATTGAAGAAGAGCTGGTAGTCGCTGAAATGCAATCCGCCTGTTGCAGTCATGACGGGTGCGGGATCTGTCTGCGCTGTGCTGCCTCTGCTATTGAGGGTTACCACGGTGCCGCAAGTAAGAGGCTCGACTGTTATGACCACATCAGTTACGGGTTTGGCCCAGAGTGCATAGAATGTAACACAATCCTCATCAGTCCGGATACGGTCCAATGTAAGCTCATCTTCCTGGTATTCCGACATATCGGCGTAATCCTCGATCGGCTTAAGCGCGATGTCTCTCATATACATCTCGCCGTTATCCATGGGATCCTGGATATCGTAACCAAACCCATAGAGGAACTGATTCTTAGCACTTGCCGCATGAGCGTAATCGGAATCCTCCGGATCGTAGACGAACGTTACCAACGATCCGTCCACTACAAGTCCTTCTACTCCGGAGAAGTTCTTCTGTACGAAGTCCTCGTGTCCCTCTCCAAAATCCACAGTGATAGTCTTCGTCAGTTTATATGTGACGTTGACCGTTACATTCGAATTCGGCATGAGGAATCTCCATTCGCCCGGGTTGCCGGAATCAGCAGAAAAAGAATCTCCCTCTTCTGTGACATATGTAACGGTATCAACCTTATAGTTGCCTTCGCATTCGATATTCAAAAACACAAAGGTACCCTCAGTTGCTTGATTGTTGACAGTCACAGTACCGTGTTCGCTCTCGCCTACGGTGATACTATAGACCGCGTCAGCTCTTATCAGGAGTTGGAATAACCCGACGACCATCGTTGCTGCCAGGACAGCAGCTAACCATCTTTTGCTCTTACCCATTCTCGTTGCTCCTTATCTCATAATAGACCAAGCCGCATCGCGACTCTACGGGAGAAGTCTAACATTTCCGAATCTGAACTTGCTATCGCGAATGGGAGATGTTTGTTTAATTTCTATGTATCAACTGTAAACAATGAATACCATGACCGGCTTCTGCCTCGGACCGGTAAGATCTGCAGCCCGTCAGCCGAGCTCGGGATCCCAGTGCAGTTCTTCCTGCTCGTGCATCCACTTCTCAAGTGCTTCGGTCATCTTGTGAGCGTCGTTGTCGTAGTCCTTGCCGTAGAGAGGCTCGCCGACATAGATCCTGATCTTCCTGCGCTTAAGACCATCCAGCGGATGAGGGTGCTTGGAAGTCCTTGGCCAGATCTGGTATGCGCCTGCGATATATACGGGGACCATGGGCACATTGGCCTTGATGGCGAGATATGCCGCACCGTCCTTCATCTCTGCGAGCTTGCCTGTGTGTGATCTTGTGCCTTCAGGGAATACGAAGCAGATGTTGCCCTTCTCGATCTCCTTCTTGGCCTTGATGAGACCTCTTACGGGGTTGCCGTAACGGTCGACCGCGATGCCTCTGCCGACTCTCATGATAAGGCGGCCCAGGCTGCCGTGGTTGGTCTCGAGGTCAGAAGCCGCGAGGCAGCACATCCACTTGAAATGTCCCTTCGGAAGATAGTCTATGATGAGAACGCCGTCCGGATAACTCTGGTGGTTGGAAGCGACGACGTAAGGATTGTTCGCGGGGAAGTTCTCCCTGCCGATACACTTCATGTCGCACAGCAGGTGCGTAAGGAACAGGAAGCCGTTCTTTGCCATAACATCCCAGAATCCCCTCTTGGTGGGATACTTCTCATCAAGATGCTTATGGTGATCTGCGCGGGATGTCTTGTTCTCCGGAGCAGCAGGTGCGGACTCCGGGTTCTGCTTTATACTCTCGGTATCGTTTCCTTCGGGCATGCAAACACCTCTTAATAGTATTAACTCGTCTAATATACCCCAATAACCGATTATTTGCGAATAGTGCAAATGCACTTTATTTATATTAGTAATTGCACTTTTATTGTAAAATATTCGGCAAGTATGTTATATTTGCTATTGCGCCTGCAGATGATTCATGCGCGCATGGAGGATAATTATGACCCCTGTAACGGGCACCGCTATATACGAAGCTGAGAAGTTCACCGATATCAAGGATCTTGTCATCAAGACCTGTGATAAGTTCCCTGAATCTGACGCATTTATATTCAGGAGATCTCCCAAGCAGAGTGAGGTCCACCGCACTTTCTACGAATACGGACAGGACATCAAGGGTCTTGCCACATACATCCTTAACAGCGATTACGCAGGCGGAAGGCTTGCCGTCGTAGGCGAGAACGCTTACGAGTGGTTCGTCTCCTACAATGCGATCCTCTCATCTTCGGCTGTCGGCGTTCCTCTCGACAGGATGCTCCCCGAAGACGAGCTCATCCAGCTGCTCATCAGATCCAAGAGCCGCGTTATCTTCTATCACCACAAGCACCACAAGATGATGCTCGACATCGCGGCGAAAATGGACTCCGGCGAACTCGACCTCGACCTGGAGAAGTTCGTGATCTTCTACAAGGAAGGCCTCACGGGCAAGAAGCCTGAAGATACATGGCCCGAATCAGATGACAGGTTCTGCGATATCTATGACTGGATCGCAGAAGGCAATAAGCTCAGGGAAGCAGGAGACACCAAGTTCGAGGAGACTCCGATCGATCCCAATGAAGCGAAGATAATCCTGTTTACATCAGGAACCACATCCATGAGTAAGGGTGTATTACTGTCGCACAACAATATCTGCTCGAATGTATATTCGATCTCACAGACACTCGATGTAAGGAAGACCGACAGGGCGTTCTCGATCCTGCCGCTCCACCATACTTTCGAGAATACGTGTGACTTCTTCATCCTGTCGTGCGGTGCGTGCATCTGCCTGTGCGACGGCCTGAGATATATCGTTAAGAACATGGAGGAGTGGAAGCCGACGGTATGTATCTCGGTCCCGCTGCTCTTCGAGAATATCTACTCCAAGATCGAAGACGGTATCAAGGCTTCGGGCAAGGAGAAGATCATTGCAGTCGCAAGGCCCGTTACGAGGTTCCTCAGACGCTGCGGTCTCGATGTCAGGAAGAACGTCTTCAAGGAGATCTTAGATAAGCTCGGCGGCAACTTCCGCATGATCGTCATCGGAGGCGCCGGCATCGACAAGAAGTATATTGATGCTTTCACGGACTTCGGTCTTCAGTTCTATATGGGTTACGGTCTTACTGAGACTGCGCCCGTTATCTCAGTAAACAGCGAGCTCTGTGATGTCCACGGTTCCGTAGGACGTCCGCTCCCAGGAGTTACGGTCACCATCGATGCTGAGGGCAGAGGCCCCAAGGCTGTGGGCGAGATCCTTACCAAGTCCGACTGCGTCATGCTCGGCTACTACGAGAATGACGAAGCTACCAAGGAAGCGATAGATAGCGACGGCTGGTTCCACACAGGCGACATGGGTTATATCGACAAGAAGGGTGCGATCCACATCACGGGCCGCGTTAAGTCCATGATCGTTCTCACAAACGGCAAGAAAGCATTCCCCGAGGAGATCGAGGCAGTGCTCACGGAGATCAAGGGCGTAACGGAGGCTTTCGTCTGGGGTTATGCGAACGACAGACAGGCAATAGACATCTGCGCGAAGCTACTTATTAACCGTTCCGCGATCGGTGCCGAGCTTGGCCTTACGACCGAGCCTGACGACAACCAGGTCGAGATCTATCTTAACGACAAAGTTCACGAGGCTAACCACAAGATGCCTCAGTATAAGAGCGTTCACCACTATGTATTTACCGAAGAGGACATGATCAAGACGACGACTCTTAAGATCAAGCGTCCCAAGGAGCAGGAACACATCGAAGGAAGACTTACCGAATGCAGCCGCACCATGGCTGAGATGAACGGCAAGAACTTCGACAAGATGATCAAGGCCTGATGGGCACTCTTCGGATAGTAAGCCTTAACGGGCGTCCGGTCATCTGTGAATTCGAGCAGAAGCGCGTAAAGAATATCAACGTCAGAGTAAGAGATGACGGTACGCTGTACTGTTCTTATCCCAGGTATGTATCACAGGCGGAAGCCGAGAGGTTCATCGGCACCGCGGCAGATTATCTGTCCAAGTCGATAGACAAAGTCAACTTCAGGCAGGCTAAGTCCGGCAGGCCGGTAAGATACTGTGAAGGCGAGCACCTTAAGGTCTTCGGGCGCGACGTGATCCTGCACATACTACAGGGAAAGAAGAACTTTGTTGAAGTGTCCGGATCTTCCGTACACGTCTTTGTTAAGAATCCTGCCGACGAAGCCCAGGTCAAGCGCACATACGACAAGTGGAGAAAGGACACCCTGAAGAGAGTGGTTCTCGCTTACTGCGAGGAGATCTACCCGCACTACGCAAGGCTCGGCGTAGACTATCCTGAGAAGATATCTTTCGGTGAGTATAAGTCGTTCTGGGGAGAGTGCGTGCCGTCGAAGAAGACGCTCAAGTTCAGTTTGAGGCTGTTTGAGCAGGGGGAAGACCTCATAGAGTATGTCGTGGCGCACGAGTTCTCGCACTTCCTCGAGCTCAACCACTCGCGGGCGTTCTGGCACCACGTCGAACGCGTCATCCCGGACTGGCGTCAGCGCCGCAAGAGGCTTAACGGCCTCGGTTAATGCCCTTAATAAAAACGCGGGTGTTGGGTTATAATAAGTAGTATCCTTGCATCGGGGGTACTATTCATGTCTGACAACGTACAGGACCGTTCGCGTAACAAGTTTGACCTCTGGGAGCGTAAGCTCCTCGACCTTACCGCGCGTAATGCACTGCTCAACTGCAAGCTGAAGGGCAAGGCTGTACCGCTGCTCGTTACTTCCTGCTGCGATGCGGAAGACCTCATCTCACAGGATAAGGACTATGCGGTCCTGCCGAGAACCGATGCAGGTGAGAACGAGGACAAGACCCCGAAGATCCCCGATTTTGAATTCGAATTCGAGAAGATAAGCGACACTTCCGCCATAGCAGAAGTGCTTACGGCAGGCATCAACGCCGACAAACCTAAGATATATACTCCGCTCACGGAGAAGGAATACGATGACCGGATGAAGCAGCTCTACAGGAGCGCGAAGCTGGCAGTCGAAGAAGACGGTGCCGGCACACTGTTCCTTGCATGCGGATTCCTTAAGTGGAACGACGACGGCAAAACAGAACCGTACTATGCGCCGCTCGTTCTTGTCCCGGTAGAACTCAAGCGTAAGATCGGTCTCGGCAAGTATGCCATGAAGAAGACCGATGAAGATGTCAGTATCAACATAACCATACTGGAGAAGCTCAGGCAGGACTTCGATATCAACATTGAAGAACTGGGCGGCGAGCTTCCCTGTGATGCGAGCGGCGTCGATGTTAAGGCCATCCTTGATACGTTCAGGGGTGCAGTGGCTCCCAAAGACGGCTGGGAGATAGTGGATGCCTGCGTTCTCGGCATGTTCTCGTTCTCGCAGTTCGTCATGTGGAATGACCTGCATAACCACAGAGAAGAGATATCTTCCAACAAGATAGTAAGAAGCCTTCTCGAGGGCGGCCTGACCTGGGATTATGAGGATATGGAGAGGTCCGCGGCATCCTTTATCGATGACGGCTCGGTATACCTTCCGATCTCTGCGGACTCTTCGCAGCTCTATGCGATCAGGCGGGCCAAGGACGGTGCCAGCTTTGTTCTTCACGGCCCTCCGGGAACCGGCAAATCACAGACGATCACATCCATGATCGCCAATGCGATCGCGGACGGTAAGAAGGTCCTCTTCGTTGCAGAGAAGAAGGCCGCACTTGATGTTGTATATTCGAGGCTCGGCAAGATAGGCATCGCGCCTTTCTGTCTTGAGCTTCATTCCAATAAGGTACGTAAGAGTTATGTGCTCGACCAGCTCGAGACCGCCATGGCTGAGCGCGTCAAGGCTGTTGCCACTTCAGGAGACGGCTATCAGTCTATGAAGGACAACGTTATTGCCAGAAGAGCTGAGCTCGATTCGTATATGACTGCTCTGTGCGAGACGCAGAGCTGCGGTTACTCGCTCTTCGAGATGCTTAATGTCTACGGCAAATACAAGGCAAGTCCGGACGTTATCCTGGACGAAGGATTCGAGCAGGATATGTCTGAAGGTAAGGTCGCAGCCTGCAAGGCAGCGCTCGGTGAACTCAAGGCTTCCGGCAAAGGCCTGTCCGGCGTGCTTGGCGCAGTCAAGGCAACCGAATACAGTCAGGACACCAAGATTCAGCTCGCGCCTGAACTTGATAGCCTCGAGCAGGCGGCAGACAGGCTGGAGTCGGCGGTCAGAGCATTTGTTGCCGCGTATCCCAAGACGGGAAGCGGTGAGGACTTCGCTTCCGTAAGGCGTCTTGCGGATGCAGTAGACAGATATACGAAGGCAAGAGCCGATATCCTCAAGGACTGGGCTCCCGAGTTCCTAGCTCTGGACGGCGTTGCCAAGAAGGCAGAACTTACTGCCGCCAATTCCAAGTTTGCTCTGTTCAGAAGCGGTGCAGTCGGCAAAGTGTATGACAGCGTAAAGGCTTACGATAAGTCCGGCGCTCACAGATCTGATCTCGGCGCGCAGCTGGACAGCCTTAACGCATACAAGGCAGAGTATTCTGCATACGGCTTCGAGGCAGACTCGCCGAAGCTGTCTCCGGTCATGACGGACCTTCTGGCCTGCAAAGATGATTATTCCAAGGCATACGGTGCCGTGAAGGCAAGGCTCGGCCTCGAGGACGAAGCACTCATGCCGGATAACGGAAGCATAGCTGCGGTCAAGGCATTGATCTCTGATATCCGCACAAACGAGAATTCGATAAGATCCAAGACGATATTCAACGCCTGCGCCGCAAGATGCGCAGAACTTAAGATCTTGGGTGTCGTTAAGGCATTCGAGGATGGCATCATCAGCGAAGATCAGCTCGAACCTGCATTCTCGAAAGCATGGTCCAAGCTCATGGCGTGCGGCATTATCGATTCCACTCCGGTTCTTAAGGGATTCTCAGGCAAGATCTTCGATGAGAAGGTCGAACAACTCAAGAAAATAAGTGGTGACTTTGAACGTCTGACCAGGCAGGAGATCTACCATAAGATCGCTGCAAGCCTTCCGGAGATCAAGGATATCACTGCGGCTGCTTCATCAGGCCTCGGCACTCTGCAGAAGGCCATCAAGAGCAAGGGCCGTAATATCTCTATCAGATCGCTTCTTACGGGCATTCAGGAACTCATCCTTAACATCACTCCGTGTGTTCTCATGAGCCCGATGTCCGTGGCACAGTTTATCGCGCCTTCGAGCGAGCCGATGTTCGATCTGGTCGTTTTCGATGAGGCGAGCCAGCTGCCTACGTGTAAGGCTGTAGGTGTCATTGCCAGAGGTAAGGAAGCGGTCGTCGTTGGCGATCCCAAGCAGATGCCGCCGACGTCGTTCTTCAAGGAGCAGGTGTCCTATGAAGAGGATCCCGAGACCGAGGATCTCGAGAGCATCCTGGATGACTGCCTTGCCGTGAGCATGCCCGAGACGCATCTGCTCTGGCACTACAGGAGCCGCCACGAGAGCCTGATAGCGTTCTCGAACAAGGCTTTCTACGAGAATAAGCTCTATACATTCCCGTCCGTTGACGATCAGACGTCGCTCGTGACGCTGACAAAGTGCGCGGGTTCGT
>JAEEGH010006037.1_pt1 | contig 29920 bp, 27 predicted proteins | sample 9134181 | NCBI WGS metagenome assembly JAEEGH01 (sample SAMN16246544, study PRJNA631951) | gut metagenome | biome: gut microbiome; feature: rumen; material: DP-attached | host: Bos | place: Iran: Karaj | collected 2018-10 | reverse complement strand
AGGTGGTGCAGAAGAAGTGGGCCGGCAAGAAAGTGTATATTGGTATGTCGCCTGCGCTGGTCATCGGTCATCCCACGACCCTCGTGGCCTCGCTGATATTGATTCCGCTGGCGCTGCTGATGGCTGTGGTGCTGCCGGGCAACCAGTTCCTGCCGCTGGCTTCGCTGGCCGGTATGTTCTATGTGTTCGTGATGGTGCTGCCCTACACGAAGGGTAACGTGGTGAAGACGCTCATCGTTGGACTGGTCGCCGTAGGCATCGGCCTGTGGTTCGTCACCGACATGGCGCCCGCCTTTACGCAGGCCGCCCAGACCGTCTATGCGCAGACGCAGGACCCCGCCGCCAAGATTCCCGAGGGCTTCCAGGCCGGCGCGCTCGACTTCGCCTCCTCGCTCTTCGGCTGGGTCATCTACAAGTGCGTGGCCTACCTGAAATGGATTGGTGCCGGTCTTCTGACACTCATTGCCGTTGGCATGGTGGTGTGGAACCGTATGCGCATCGCGGCTGAGGAAAGGAATTCCAAGTAAATAGTCGTATTTAAGAAACGAATACCTATTTTTGGGAAACGAAGTCTCTTTTTTCTGGAAACGAATTATCGTAATAATCGTAATTTATCCGTAATTATATTTTAATAATTGATCCATAATTATATTTTACTCACGATGTTTCTATTCACTAATGTAACTGCGATAGTTGTCTTGGTTCAGGAGCACGAAGCTGTCAAAATCTGGTAAATACAAATAGCGTTCGGCATGCAAGCTTTCCTCTCCGAAGTTCAGGAGTATACCCCTTTGCTGTTTGGTTATTCGCATATAGTTAAATAACTGAGCACGATGATCCGGAGTAATTTCATCCACAGATTTCAGCTCTATCACTATATTCTTGTAATAGAAATCGGCATAGTACACCTTTTCCAAGGGCTCGCCTTTGTAATATGTAACAAGCATCTTTTCTCTTTCAGCATCCATACCACGGGACTTAAACTCTCGATCAAGAGATTCCTGATAGATGGCTTCTGCCATGCCGCGGCCTAAACAATTAAAGACTTCCATTGCAGCACCGACCACCTCATATACATCTCTATATTCCTGCTTGGTCATATTTATTATGGACAAATTACGATGATTATGGCAATTCGTTTCCAGAAAAACCTGTATTCGTTTCTAGGAAAAACGGTATTCGTTCCTTAAATACACCTATTTATTTTGAATTCTTTTCCTCACGGACAATGCGCGTGCGGTTCCACACCACCATGCCAATGGTGATGAGTGTGAGGACGGCCATGCCAATCCACTTCATGTACTTCACGCAGGCATAGATGGTGTAGCCGAAGAGCGAGGAGGCGAAGTCCATAGCTCCGGCCTGGAAACCACTGGGAATCTGGGCGGCCTTGTCCTGCGTGGCCTCGTATACCGTGTTGGCAGCGTTCGTGAAGGCAGGAGCCATGTCGGTGACGAAATAGAGGCCGATTGTCACGGCCACCAAACCGATGATAAAGGTCTTCACCACATTTCCCTTGGTATAGGGCAGCACCATCACGAAGACGTAGAACATACCGGCCAAGGAAGCCAACGGCAGGAACTGATTGCCAGTCTTCGACAGGACGATGGACAGGATGAGCGTCACGGGGATGAGCAGCAGCGAGACGACGAGCGTCGTAGGATGGCCGATGACGAGGGCGGGCGACATACCGATATACACTTTCTTGCCCTTGAACTTCTTTTTCACCACTTCCTGCGTCTTCTCGGAGATGGGCATCAGGCCGTCGATGAACAGACGAGTGATACGGGGAATGAGCTCCATCACGGCACCCATCGTCACACCTAGGAAGAGCACCGACTTCACAATGCCCATCACGGCATCGGAAGTGGAAGCGAAGCCTGCGGCATACGCCCCGAAATCGACGAAGTGGTCGAAATGGGCGGCAGCGCCGATCAGGGCACCCACGATGACACCGAGCACCAACGGTTCGCCTAGCACGCCGAACTTCTTCTTCAGTCCCTCGGCATCGATGTCGAGCTTCGAGAAGCCGGGAATACGGTCAAGCAGCCAGTTGATAGCAATGGCGAACGGCGTGAAACTCTGGCAGAACGGCTGCGGGATAGAGATGCCGTCCATGTTGTCGTAGTAGCCCTGAAAGCGGTCGGCGGTAAGGTCGGCCATCACCAGTGTGACGATGTAACAGCTGATAGCAGCAAAGTAGCCCCACAGCAGCGACTGGTCCATGACGAAGTAGGCCACAGCGCCGATAAACGCGAAGTGCCAGTAGTTCCACAGGTCGATGTTCACCGTGCGTGTACACTTGGTAATAAGCAGCAAGAAGTTGATGCCCAGACAGATGGGAATGATGAGCGCTCCCACGGCGGTGTTGTAAGCCACGGCAGCAGCTGCCGGCCATCCCATGTCGAAGACGTTCAGGTCGAGATGGAAAATCTTCGAGATGGCGTCGAGTGGTGTGTTGAAGTTGGTTGTCAGTAGGGCGGTGACGATGCCAAGACCTACGAAACCAACGCCGACATAGAGGCCGCTCTTGAGTGACTTGCCGAACTTCATGCCTATGCACAGGCCGATAATTGTAAACAGAATGGGCATCATAACCGATGCACCAAGGCTGATGATGTAACTGAAAACTTGTTCCATTATGTAGTATTTTGTTTGTTTTAGCGTAGAATACGCGGCAAAATTACTAATATTTTTTCAATTAGCGCAATAATTCAGCTAAAGTTTGTATCTTTGTGCCCGCAAAAGATGATTTCTCTACTACAAAATATGACCAGACGATACTTTTTGACCACCATCCTCGCCCTGCTGACGACAATCACCATCAGTGCTTCCACACCAAGGAAAGGCGTGGGATGCTGGCGCGTCACGCCCAAGCGCAACATCACCGCGGCAGCACGCCTCAACGGACAACGGCGTGCCGCCGAGCAGTCGCCGTTCATCGGACAGAAGCGGGGACTGGTCATCTTGGCGAACTTCACCGACACGAAGTTCAAGAGCGCCAATGACCACAACAAATACAATGACATCTTGAATACCGAAGGCTACACCTCGTCCGAGGGTTTCCGCGGCAGCGTGGCCGACTACTTCCGCGACCAGTCGGGCGGACAGTTCGAGCTGACATTCGACGTCCTCGGGCCGTTCACCACGAAGAACAACTACAGCTACTACGGTACCAACGACAAGAATGGTGACGATATGCGTGCCCATATGATGATCATCGAGATGTGTCAGGCTGCTGACAGTCTGGTGAACTTCGCCGACTACGACTGGGACGGCGACGGCGAGGTCGACGAGGTCTTCGTCGTCTATGCCGGCAAGGGCGAGGCCGACGGCGGTAACGTCAACACCATCTGGCCACATATGTGGACACTCGAGGATGCCGACGACCAGAAACTCTATCTCGACGACGTGGCCATCAATACCTATGCCTGTGCCAGCGAGCTAAAGGGAACGGGAAAAATAGACGGCATCGGCACCTTCTGTCACGAGTTCTCTCATTGCATGGGCTTCCCCGACTTCTACGACACACTCGGCGGCAACCAGTACGGTATGGGAGCGTACGACCTGATGTGCATGGGCACCTATAACGGCAACGGCTTCTGTCCGCCAGGCTATACCGCCTACGAGAAGATGGTATGCGGATGGCAGATGCCCATCGTCCTGGCCGACGAGGACGTCGACGTTGACTCCCTGCAACCCATGAGCAAGGGTGGACAGAGCTATATCATCTACAACGATGCCTACCCCGATGAATACTACACCATCGAGAACCGCCAGCTCAACGGCTGGGACAAGAACTACCCCGCACGGGGACTGCTGGTGACACACGTCGACTACGACGAGTATCTCTGGTTTTACAACTTCCCGAACGCTATCATCACCGACCAGAAAGCGCGTTCGAAGTGGGACTACGAACGTGGTAACGACCACCCGCGTATGACCTTCTTCCACGCCAACAACGACGAGTCGTACCCGAAGCTTTACCCCTACGCCAAGAACGACTCGCTGACGGCCACGTCGAAGCCCTACGCCAAGCTCTACAACGCCAACTCCCTAGGGGAGACACGCATGGAGGGGGCTATCCTCGACATCCGCCAGAATGATGACGGCACGATGGCCTTCCGCTACCGTGCCCATCCGTCGACGCAGACTGCCGTCAACCCCATCACTCATCACACTTCGTCCTCTACAGATGACACCTATTACACCCTCGACGGACGCGTAGCAGGCACCTCCAAGGCGTCACTACGCCCCGGCATCTATATCGTAAGGGGTAAAAAGGTTGTGATTACACGATAGCATGAAGACTAAAGTGCACTGGGCACTTTAGTCTTGGAAATAGACACGCTTCACGCGGTTCGACACACCGGTAAGAACCTCGTAAGGAATGGTGTCGATGGTGTCGCTGAGTGTGGTGACGGGCAGGTGTTCACCGAAAATCTCCACCTGGTCGCCCTCCTGACAGTTGATGTCCGTGACATCGATCATCGCCACATCCATACAGATATTTCCCACGTACTCAGCCTTCTGGCCGTTGACCAGACAGAAGCCATGACGGTTACCGAGATGGCGGTTCAGTCCGTCGGCATAACCGATGGGGATGGCACCGATGACGCTGTCGCGCCCCAGGATGGTGCGGCGGCTATAGCCCACCGAGTCGCCCGCCTTCACATGGCGCAACTGGAGAATGGTGGTCTTCAGCGTGCTGACGCAATGGAGTGTTCGCTTTTCACTCAAAGGATTTACCCCATACAGTCCAATGCCCAGTCGGCACATATCCATCTGACGTTCAGGGAAATGCTCGATGCCGGCGGAGTTGTCCATGTGGCGCAGAATCTTATGAGAGAAAGCACTTTGGAGTTTCTTGCTACCCTCGTCGAAGAGCTGGAACTGACGGGCGGAGAAATCGTCGAACGTGTCGCTGTCACTGCCCACGAAGTGTGAGAAGACAGAGCGCGGGATGACGGCCTGCTGGTGTTTCAGACGGTCGATAAGCTCATCGATCTCGTCTTTCTCTCCTCTAACGTTGAAGCCCAACCGGTGCATACCCGTGTCGAGCTTGATGTGCACGGGCCAGCCGGTGATACCCTCTTTACGAGCAGCCTTCACGAGGGCGTCAAGCAGACGGAAGGAGTAGACTTCGGGCTCAAGGTCGTAGTCGAAGAGCGTCTTAAACGACGTCATCTCGGGGTTCATCACCATGATGTTCGCCGTGATACCCGCACGGCGCAGGGCCACACCCTCGTCGGCCACGGCCACAGCGAGGTAGTCGACGCGATGGTCCTGGAGTGTCTTCGCTATCTCGATGGCACCAGCACCATAGGCGTCGGCCTTAATCATGCACACCATCTTCGTCTCGGGCTTGAGGAACGAGCGGTAGTAGTTCAGGTTCTCGACGACGGCACCGAGGTTCACCTCGAGGATGGTCTCGTGAACCTTCTGCTCCAGCAGTTCGGTGATATGGTCGAAGCCGAAGCGGCGCGAGCCCTTCAGTAGAATCATCTCATTGCGCAGCTGGTGGAAGACGGTGCTGGCCAGGAACTCCTCAGTGGTGGCGAAGAAGTACTTCTCGCCGACCGTGAATGCCTGTGCCTGACTGGCAATCTCCTCGCCGATACCGATGAGTTTCTCGATACCACGCTTCACACAGAGGTCGTTGACCTGGCGGTAAAGGCTCTCGGGCGTTTCACCACTCTGGTAGATATCGCTCAGGATGAGCGTCTTTTTCGTTCCTCGTTTCTCCTTCCTCGTTTCTCGACGATTCATGAAGTCGAGAGCGATGTCGAGCGAGTTGATATCGGAGTTGTAGGAGTCGTTGATGAGCGTACAGCCCCGCTGGCCCTCCTTTACCTCCAGACGCATGGCGATGGGCTCGAGCTTCGGCATCCGTTCCGCCAGCTGCTCGGGTGTCAATCCGAGATGCAGGGCGATGGTAGCACAGATGATACTATTCTCAATGCTGGCCTCGTCAATGAAGGGGATGGTATACTCGCCGGGCGTACCTTTATAATTATAAATAATATGAGATCCACCTCCTACCCATCCCGAGGGGAGAGAAGACTGGGAAACGTCCTTGACATACATCGGCGCCTGCTCATCGCAGCGCGACCACCCTATTTTCTCGCCTTGATAATTCATGCGGCGTATGCAGCGACTGACGGTATTGTCGTCGGAGGGATAGATCATCGCCAGTGTGTCGTGCATCAGCTCCAACTTCTCCTGACACTTTTCCTCCATCGAACGGAAGTTCTCCTGATGGGCGTTCGACAGACAGGTCAGCACGCCGATGGTGGGCTGGATAATGTCGTGCAGCGCCATCATCTCGCCAGGCTGACTGATACCAGCCTCGAAGACGGCGACCTTCGTCTGCTCATTCAGTAGCCACACGCTAAGTGGCACGCCAATCTGGGAGTTGTAGCTACGGGGTGAGCGGACCACCATACCTCCTAAGTCCGGTGACATGATCAATAGCTGATACAGCCACTCCTTCACCATCGTCTTACCGTTAGAGCCAGTGATGCCGATGACGGGACAGTCATGCTCGTCGCGATGGCGTTCGGCCAAACGCTGCAGGGCCGCCAGTGTCGACGGCACTTTTAGATAGTTAGCGTCTGCCTCAGGATGTTCTGGCACCTGCTCAACGACGAATGAGCGGACGCCACGACGGTACAGCTCATCGATGTAGCGGTGACCATCGTTGCGGTTCGACCGCAGGGCGAAGAACAGCGTCTGTTCTGGGAAACACAGTGAGCGGCTGTCCGTCAGCAGCCAGCGTATGTTGCTCTCGGCGCTGCCATAGCGGCGGGCGCCTATCAGTGTCGCTATTTTCTCAATCGGATATATCATAATTCTTCAATTTTTCAATTTTTCAATTCTTCAATTCTCTTCAGTCCCATTTCCCGAGCTTTCTCCATTAGGAGTTGCATCAGCGGTTCGCGCTCGTTCTCCACTTTATTGTCGAGGACGGCATCTTTCAGACACTGTTTCAGCGTGCCCACCTCGCGGCTGGGCTTCAAACCAAACATTTCCATGATCTCGTTGCCGTCGATGACAGGCTGCAGGAGCCGTTTGTAGTCCTTCTCCTTCAGGTCGGCCAGTTTTTCGCGGACCATCCGGAAGTTCTCGAGGAAGATTTTCTTGCGCACCTCGTTCTTCGACGTGATATCGGCCTCGCAGAGCGTCATCAGGTCGTCGATGTCATCGCCGGCATCGTTCAGCAGACGGCGCACAGCAGAGTCGGTCACCTCGCTGTCGGCAATCACCTGGGGACGCATATGGAGGTCGACGAGTTTCTGGACGTACTTCATCTCGGCACTCATGGGCAGCTTCAGCCGCCGGAAGATGACGGGCACCATCTTCGCACCTATATAATTATGGTTGTGGAACGTCCATCCCACGGCAGGGTCCCACCGCTTCGACTTCGTCTTGCCGACATCGTGAAGGAGGGCGGCCCAGCGGAGCCAGAGGTTTTTACTATTCTCGTTCCTCGTTTCTCGTTCCTCGTTCCTCGAAATGTTTTCAAGCACTTCTAAGGTATGGTAGAAGTTATTCTTATGGGCACGACCGTTCTTCGTGTCGACGATATCGAGGGCCGCCAGCTCGGGCAGAATGATGTTCAGCAGACCGCTGCGCTGGAGGTCGACGAAACCCTTACTGGGGTGCGGCGACATGATGATCTTGTTCAGCTCCACCTCGATGCGCTCGCCACTGACAATCTTGATACGGTCGGCCATCCGTTCCAGACCCTCGAACGTCTCGTCCTCAATCTGGAAGTTCAGCTGCGAGGCGAAGCGGATGCATCGCATCATGCGCAGCGGGTCGTCGCTGAACGTGATGTCGGGATCGAGCGGTGTGGCGATGATACCATCTTCCAGGTCGGCCAGTCCGTTGAAGGGGTCGACAAGCTCACCGAAACGATCCTTGTTCAGACAGATGGCCATCGCATTGATGGTGAAGTCGCGCCGATTCTGGTCGTCCTCCAGTGTGCCGTCCTCGACAATGGGTTTACGCGAGTCGTGGCTGTAGCTCTCCTTACGGGCGCCGACGAACTCGACCTCCATGAAATGAGAACTGAGAACTGAGAATTGAGAGGTATGATTAGTTTGGCCATTTTGAGAGCCTTCGGTATTATTCCCAATGAGTTTTTCTTCACCTTGAGGATAAAGGTAATCATACCTCTCAGTTCTCAGTTCTCCGTTATCAGTTTTTATCTTAACCTGCGCCGTGCCGAAATTCTTGAACACAGAGAGATGGGCTCTGCGGCCGAGGGCACGTTTCAGTTCCTTGGCTACACTAATACCCACACTGACAGTGCCTTCCCCCTCGCCCTTTGGAGAGGGGGACTGGGGGTGAGGCTTCCCCACGACAACCACGTCAATGTCGTTGCTGGGACGCTCGAGGAAGATGTCGCGCACATAGCCGCCCACGACATAGCACTCCACCCCGAGGCGGTCGGCAGCATCACCTATTTGGTGAAAGATTTCCTGGTCGAGGATCTCGGCCAATTCTTCGTCAGAATATAGTTTCATCTCACTTTTTTCGTTTTTCGGCTGCAAAATTACGAAAAAAAGTTGTAACTTTGCCCCCAGTATGAAACAATTTCTTTGGATAATGCTTGTCACAATGCTATTCGCATGTGGCAGCAACACACAGGACGAGGCCAACAAACTGCTTGAGCAAGCCAACGAGCAGTTTAAGAGTCATCAGTACGACAAGGCGCTGGCAAGCATCGACTCGCTACGCAGAGTCTATCCCGGTGCCATCGACACGCGCAAGAAAGCGCTGGCGCTGCACCAGGCTATCGAACTGAAGCGCACGCAAGAGGAGTTGGCCGTCGTCGACAGTATGCTTCAGGCTGTCAACCACGACTATAACTACCAGAAACAGAAGGTGGAGAAGGACAAGGCAGCCCTGCGTGCCACGGCCGACGAGCTCACCATGCTGACACAGACACGCATCCGCCGTGACTCCCTGCAGACACAGTGGGAGGTGCTGGGAGCGAAGATTAAGTACATCCGCAAGAAGCAGAAAGAGCAGTAATCTTTTGGTTAATTCAAGAGAATTTTCGTCGCTCGACGCTGCGTCGCTTGCTTTTTTGCAAGAACTTTGGCTCCGCCGAAGTTAGTTGGCACTCGGAAATGAAAAGAAAATTGATTTTTCTTTTGCATTTCTCTCATTTTTTCGTAACTTTGCACCCTGAAATGGACAAGTTCGAACAGACCAATCAGCAGTTTGAACAGGCTATAGCCGAGTGCCGTACGCTGTTCAACAATAAACTGCACGACTACCGTGCCTCGTGGCGCATCCTGCGTCCGTCGGCACTCACTGACCAGCTCTTCATCAAAGCCAAGCGCATCCGCTCGCTCGAGATCAAGAAAGAATCGCTCGTCGGCGAGGGCATCCGTCCGGAGTTCATCGCACTGATCAACTACGGCATCGTTGGCATTATCCAGGTCAACAAGGGCTTTGCCGACACCGTGGATATGTCGAACGATGAGGCCATGGCGCTCTACGACCACTATGCCCATGAGGCGCTGGAGCTGATGAAACGTAAGAACCACGACTACGATGAAGCATGGCGCGGCATGAGGGTGAGCTCGTATACCGACCTTATCCTGACAAAGATTGAGCGCATCAAGGAGATAGAGAACCTCGGCGGCGAGACACTGGTGTCGGAAGGCGTCGAGAGCAACTATATGGACATCGTGAACTATGCGGTGTTCGGACTGATAAAACTGACGGAGTGAAAAAGAGCCTCGTCAACATCTGCAGGATCGTCCTGGCCGTCGTATTCATCCTGTCGGGCTTCGTCAAAGCCGTTGACCCGTTGGGAACACAATACAAGATTCAGGACTACCTGGAGGCCATAAACATGGGCGGTATGGTGCCCGACATCCTCACGCTGACAGCCTCCGTGGCACAGTCGGCGTTGGAGTTCTGCCTGGGAATCTTCCTGCTCTTCGCGATTCAGCGGCGGCTGACCTCGCGACTCATACTGATCATTATGCTGGTGATGACACCGCTGACACTGTGGCTGGCGCTGGCCAACCCCATCAGCGACTGCGGATGCTTCGGCGACGCACTGGTGCTCACCAACTGGCAGACATTCTGGAAAAACGTCGTCCTGCTGGTCTGCGCCCTCGTCGTGGTGCGGTGGCCGCGGCAGATGTTCCGCTTCGTGAGCGAGTCGAACCAGTGGATAGTCATCAACTACTCCATCCTGTTCATCCTCGCCATATCGACATGGAGCCTCTACGACCTGCCGCAGTTTGACTTCCGCCCCTACCACATCGGCACGAACCTGCGGGAGAACTGGGAGAAGACGATGGACGGTGAAGACCTGCCTTACGCCGACTTCTTCATCGAGCTGGCCGACGGTGGCGATGACATCACCGAGGAGGTGCTGCAGGACACGGGCTACGTCTTCCTGCTGGTGTCGCCTTACCTGGAACAGGCTGACGACTCCCGGCTGGACCTCATCAACGAGCTCTACGAATACAGTCAGGAGCACAGCTACCCGTTCTACTGTCTGACGTCGAGCACGGAGAAGGCGATGGCTCAGTGGCGCGACAGGACCGGTGCCGAGTACCCGTACTGCCTCACCGACGGCACGACGCTGAAGACCATCATCCGCAGTAACCCCGGACTGCTGCTTCTCAAGGACGGCCTCGTCATCCGCAAGTGGAGTCACAACAACCTGCCACAGATAGAGGAGTCGCTGACGGCACTCCCCCTGGAGCAGCTCCCTGTAGGACAGATGGCCGCCAACAGCATCCCGGGACGCATCGCCAAGCTGCTGCTATGGTTTGTGTTGCCGCTGGCACTGCTCACCATTGCCGACCGCACGTGGAGGTGGACACGCCTGCTGCGCCGAAAGTCCAGAAGAGACAAAAAGTCCCATGAGACCAATGGGTCCAATGAGACCCATGAACCTCAAGAGAATTAACTCAAACCCAATTAATAATAACACAAAAAAATGAGAAAGAAAATTGTTGCAGGAAACTGGAAGATGAACATGAATCTCCAGGATGGTATCGCTCTGGCAAAGGAGCTGAATGAGACTTTGAAGGCTGAGAAGCCCAACTGCGGTGTGGTCATCTGCACACCGTTCATCCACCTCGCTTCTATCGCACAGTTCCTCGACCAGAACATCATCGGTCTGGGTGCTGAGAACTGCGCTGACAAGGAGAAGGGTGCTTTCACCGGTGAGGTCTCTGCCGAGATGGTCAAGAGCACTGGTGCTCAGTATGTCATCCTGGGTCACTCCGAGCGTCGTGAGTACTACAAGGAGACGCCCGAGATTCTGAAGGAGAAGGTGCTGCTGGCACAGAAGAACGACCTGAAGGTGATCTTCTGCATCGGCGAGAGCCTGGAGGAGCGCGAGGCCGGCAAGCAGAACGAGGTTGTGAAGGCCGAGCTCGAGGGCAGCGTGTTCAACCTCTCTGAGGAGGACTTCCGCAAGATCGTCATTGCCTACGAGCCCATTTGGGCCATCGGTACTGGTAAGACCGCTACCGCTGAGCAGGCTGAGGAGATTCACGCTTACATCCGTTCAATCATCGCCGAGAAGTACGGCCAGGCTGTTGCCGACGACACCACGATCCTCTATGGTGGTTCGTGCAAGGCTTCGAACGCTCCCGAGCTGTTCGCCAAGCCCGACATCGACGGTGGTCTGATTGGTGGCGCCTCGCTGAAGGCTGCCGACTTCAAGGGCATCATCGACGCCTTTAAGTAAAAAGGTTAGATTGTAAATGGTAAGAGAGTAAAGAGCGTAAAAAGAGGAAATGACTATGCGTATGACCATCAAACATCTTACAATGGCAAAAAGGGTTTGCATCGTTTTACCTTTTTACCTTTTTACCCTTTTACCTTTATCTGCTCAAACGTTCACCCAGCGTCTGCAGAAGAGTACGGCGGGTGAAGGTACCGTCACCGTGACGCACAGTCTGGAGATTGACCAGTTAGTCAACGGCACGAAGGACAACAACTCGGCAACGGCCACGGCCCCCGCTACGGCAGCGGCGGCCAAGACGACCAAGCCAGGCGCAGGACGCGACACGGTGTCTCATGTGACCTATCCCCGCGACACTGCGGAACCCGTCGACACCGCCGCCCACAAGAAGGTGATGCGTGGCGGTTACAAGGTGAGCGGCTACCGTGTACAGGTCTATGCCGGCGGCAACCAGCGCAAGGACCGTCAACAGGCCACCCGCGTCGGCAACGAGATCAAGTCGCTCTTCCCCTCCCAACCCGTGTATGTCCATTTCTACTCTCCGCGGTGGATCTGTCGCATGGGTAACTTCCGTACCTATGAGGAGGCCCACCAGGTACTGACCAGCGTCAGGAAGATGGGCTACAACGCCGCCACCATCATCAAGGACAAAATTACTGTATATCATTAATGTATCCAGAGAACGAAATATTCCGTGAAGGTCTCGACCAGTTGGCCGACCACTACAAAGAAATCCTGACGCTGCTGGGTGAGGACACCGAGCGCGAAGGACTGCTGAAGACACCCATGCGCGTGGCGAAAGCCATGCAGGTGCTGACGCGCGGCTACCAGATGGACGCCCACAAGGTGCTCACTGACGCCCTCTTCAAGGAAGACTACTCGCAGATGGTCATCGTGAAGGACATCGACTTCTTCTCGCTCTGCGAACACCATATGCTGCCCATGTACGGCAAGGTACACGTGGCCTACATCCCCAACGGCTATATTACCGGACTGTCAAAGATAGCCCGTGTTGTCGATATCTACAGCCACCGCCTGCAGGTGCAGGAGCGTCTCACCCTGCAGATCAAGGAGTGCATCGAACAGACGCTTCACCCCCTGGGCGTGATGGTCGTCGTCGAAGCCAAGCATATGTGTATGCAGATGCGCGGCGTAGAGAAGCAGAACTCCATCACGACGACGAGCGACTTCAGCGGTGCCTTCAACCAGGCAAAGACGCGCCAGGAGTTCATGAACCTTATTTCTCACTAAATTATACAGACTATGGACCAGAACAAAAAATCTTTCCGCACTAACGAGTCCCTATTCCACTCGTTCCTACACTCATGCCTTGGCAAGATTGTCATCCTGGCCGGCATCGGTGCTATCCTGCTCTTCATTGCCCATATCACGGTTCCCGGCCGTGAGAAGATGACCGAAGAGACCGAGGACAACATCCGCCAGTGTATCATGGCCAACGACAGTCTCCCCACTGACAAGATCGACGATTTCATCAACAACATCGGCTACACGTTCACGCACGCCGACTCCACCTTCGACGCTGAGATCTGGGAGGCCTTCAACAACTACAACCGTCTGGAGTACCACGAGCATTCGTTCTACTCCACGATGCGCCTCCACAACAATTTCCGTCCCGAGGGCACACGCGTGGGTATCGGCATCTTCGGTTTGGTCATCCCGACCGTCAACTTCAACGACTTCCTGCTCCGTGTTGGTCCTATCCATAAGGGTTACGACAGGGGACTCATCCAGAATATCTATGTCGAGGAAGAGTACTTCGGTGAGAACCCGGGCATCAAGGAGTATCACTATCACGGTGAAGAGGCTGATTAATCATTCAACAAGCAATATGGCAAGATTCAAGAGAATACTACTGAAGCTGTCGGGCGAGAGCCTGATGGGCAGTCAGGGCTACGGCATCGACCCCGAGCGTCTGGGCGACTATGCCCGTCAGATTAAGGAGGTGGCCGAGATGGGCGTACAGATTGGTATCGTCATCGGCGGCGGCAACATCTTCCGCGGACTGAGTGGAAGCCAGAAAGGTTTCGACCGCGTAAAAGGCGACCAGATGGGTATGTGTGCCACCGTCATCAACTCTCTGGCCCTCTCGTCAGCCCTCGGTGCCATCGGCGTGAAGAACCGTGTGCTGACGGCCATCCGCATGGAGCCCATCGGCGAGTTCTACACGAAGTGGAAGGCCATCGAGGCCATGGAGCGCGGTGAGGTGTGCATCTTCTCTGCCGGCACGGGATCCCCCTACTTCACCACCGATACCGGTTCCTCACTTCGCGGCATCGAGATTGAGGCCGACGTTATGTTAAAAGGTACGCGCGTGGACGGTGTCTACACCGCCGACCCCGAGAAGGACCCGACGGCCACGAAGTTCAATGAGATTACCTATAAGGAGGTGCTGGCACGCGGCCTGAAGGTCATGGACCTGACGGCCATCTGTATGTGTCAGGACAACAATCTGCCCATCTATGTGTTCAACATGGATGTGGTGGGAAACCTCAAGAAAGTCATGGACGGCGAAGAGATTGGCACCCTGGTGCACAACTAAACCTCTTCAAACTCTACGTATTCGCCTTCGCTGTCGTCGAAGATCTTCTTCTCCTTGGTAGCGGTCTTCTCCGCCGGCTGGCGTTCGTCGATAATCGTCACACCATCGCTGCTCGTCGTTGTACGACGGGCAGTTTCTTTTTGCTGCTCCGTCTTCTCCTCCTGAGTGTCTTCCTTCCCCTTGAAGTAGTCCTTATCAAACTCGGGCTTCTTCTCCTCCTCACGGTAGTGACGCGTCGACACACGCCGGAAGTACTCCTCTTCCTTCGCGGCCTTGCGGGCAGCACGTTCGGCAGCCTTGTACTCGTTCTTCCTGAAGAGTTTCGACTTTCTGATGCGGTCGTAGAACAGGATGAACAAGACAATGGCAATGAATAGCGTAGCGAATATCAGGACTTGGATAGTTGACATAGGTATTGTGTTTTAGGGCTAACTCTTCTTGGTATAGTTTTGGACGACGGAGAGGAGGATGTACCACGCGATGATGGCCGCGATGCCTGTAACGCCGAGGAGCAGAAGCAGCGGGATGCAGGTGATGAGGAACACATACTTGATCTCGTTGCCACGCCATCCCCATGTCTTGAACTTCAAGGCGAACATTGGGATCTCGCTGACCAGCAGATAGCAGCTCAAGAGCATCGCCGCCAGTACAATCCATAAGGTATAGGGATTCAGCACCATGCTATCGCCCACACCCACGATGAGTGAGCTCCAGAACAGGGCGTTGGCCGGCGTCGGCAGTCCGATGAATCCCAATGCCTGTCGCTCGTCGAGGTTAAACTTCGCCAGACGCAGAGCCGAGAAGGCGGCCATGATGAAGGCGAGGTACGGTATGACATGGAGCGTGATACCCGTCAGCTGCGCTCCGCCCGTTACCGCCGCCATACTCAGGTAGCTAAAGACGACCGCCGACGGTGCGAAGCCGAAGGTGATGTCGTCGGCCAGCGAGTCGAGCTCTTTGCCGATGGGCGACGAGACGTGCAACAGCCGTGCGGTCATCCCGTCGAAGAAGTCGAAGACGGCGCCGATGACGATGAACAGCAGCGCCAGATGGAACTCTGCCTGGAACGCCCAGAAGGTGGCGATGCAGCCCGAAACGAGGTTCAGGCAAGTAATCGTATTGGGAATATGCTTCTTCACACCTCTTAAATATCAATTATCAATTGTCCATTATCAATTAGCCAAACAGGCGTCACGCCAGTTTGGCGATGACCGTCTGGTCGCCGGTGGTCGGCTGGCCGATGGTGACGCAGGTTTTGGCCGTCAGGGGCAGGAAGACGTCCACACGCGAGCCGAGCTTGATGAAGCCCAGGTGCTCGTCGATGTAGCACTCCTCGTTCTCCTTGGCATAGGTGACGATGCGGCGGGCCAGGGCGCCGGCAATCTGTCGCACGAGGATATCCTCGCCGTCAGGAGTGGTAATCATGATGTCGGCGTGTTCGTTCTCCTCGCTGGCCTTCGGCAGCCATGCCTTGTGGTAGTTACCGTTCTGGTGGTGTACGAACTTCACGCGGCCGTCGACGGGGAACCAGTTGGCATGGACGTTCAGCGGACTCATGAAGATCGAGATCATCAGGCGCTTGTCGTGGAAATACTCGTTCTCCTCGGCTTCCTCGACGACGACAATCTTTCCGTCGGCAGGGGCGACGACGAGCTTCTCCGTGTCACCATTGAAGTAACGGATAGGACAGCGGTAGAAGTTCAGCGCCATGAGCCAGGCAGCCACGAGGATGACGATGACGGGAATGCACGGTATGAGCGAGCCGCAGAGATAGCGCAGCCCAATGATGATGGCCGCTATACCAATGGCGCTGTATAGCAGTTCGCTGGTGCCTTCACGGTGAATACGTATTTTTTTGAGTTTCTTGATTCTTTCTCCCATAGGTAGTTTGTAGCAATTGCGATGCAAAGATAATGCTTTTTTATCAATTAACAAACTTTTTGAGCGTTTCTTTTGGCAATTTCAACTTTTCGGCGTAACTTTGACGCTCAATTGCTATCGATAATGGAAGATTTCATACATTTACACGTACATACCTATTATTCTATCCTCGACGGACAGTCGAAGATCTCGAAGCTTGTCGACAAGGCCATTGGCAACGGCATGAAGGGCATGGCCATCACCGACCACGGCGATATGTTCGGCATCAAGGAGTTCTTCGACTACTGCGAGGGTGTGAACAAGAAGCGGAAGAAGGAGGGGCTGGAGCCGTTCAAGCCCATCTTCGGCTGCGAGATGTACGTCGCCCGCTACGGTCCCAAGGAGCAGAAGAACGGTAAGGAGGACCAGAGCGGCTACCACCTCATTGTGCTGGCTAAGAACTATCAGGGCTACAAGAACCTCATCAAGCTGGTGAGCCGCTCGTGGACCGACGGCTACTATATGCGTCCGCGAACGGACCATGCCGACTTGGAGCAGTTCCACGAGGGATTGATCGTCTGTTCGGCGTGCATCGCCGGCGAGGTACCCAAGAAGATCCTGAATGGCGACATCGAGGGCGCACGCCGCTCAATAGAGTGGCACAAGCGCGTCTTCGGCGACGACTACTACCTGGAGCTGCAGCGCCACGAGGTGAAAGACCCCACACAGCGTGCCAACCGCGAGACGTTCCCCCTGCAGGAGCAGGCCAACAAGGTGCTCATCGAGCTGGCCCATGAGTACGGCATCAAGCTCGTCTGCACCAACGACGTCCACTTCGTCGACGAGGAGAACGCTGAGGCCCACGACCACCTGCTCTGTCTGTCGACGGGCAAGGACCTGGACGACCCCACGCGTATGCTCTATACGAAGCAGGAGTGGTTCAAGACGCGCGAGGAGATGAACGCCATCTTCAGCGACGTCCCCGAGGCCCTCAGCAACACGCTGGAGATACTCGACAAGGTGGAGTTCTACTCCCTGGACCACGACCCCATCATGCCTTTCTTCCCCATCCCCGAGTCGTTCGGCACGGAGGAGCAGTGGCGCCAGAAGTTCACGGAGGAGGACCTGTTCCGGGAGTTCACCACCGACGAGAACGGCGAGAATCCCCTACCCCGCGAGGAGGGCGAGAAGAAGATCAAGAAGCTCGGCGGCTACGACAAGCTCTACCGCATCAAGTTCGAGGCCGACTATCTGGCAAAACTGGCGTATGAAGGCGCTGTGCGTCGCTACGCGCCGCAAACTGAGAACGGAGAACTGAGAACTGAGAGGGATGGTCAGCCCTCGAATGGACAATCCGCTGATAATCCTGACAGCAAAACTAATCATACCTCTCAGTTCTCAACTCTCAGTTCTCTACTTCCCCCAGAAGTAGAGGATCGTGTCCGTTTCGAGCTCCACATCATGAAGACGATGGGTTTTCCGGGCTACTTCCTCATAGTGCAGGACTTCATCAACTCCGCCCGCGACGAGCTCGACGTGATGGTCGGCCCCGGCCGTGGCTCGGCGGCTGGAAGCGTGGTGGCCTACTGTCTGGGCATCACGAAGATCGACCCGCTGAAGTACGACCTGCTGTTCGAGCGTTTCCTGAACCCCGACCGTATCTCGCTGCCCGATATCGATACCGACTTCGACGACGACGGCCGCGGCCGTGTGCTGAAGTGGGTCGAGGATAAGTACGGCCACGAGAACTGTGCCCACATCATCACCTACGCCTCGATGGCCACGAAGAACAGTATCAAGGATGTCGCACGCGTAGAGAAACTGCCGCTGGCCACGGCGAACGCCCTGTGCAAGGCCATCCCCGACCGTTTGCCCAGCGGCAACAAGATCAACCTGCCCAACGTGGTGAAGGAGGTGAAGGAGCTGCGCGACGCCGAAGCGTCGAACGACCCCGTGCTGGCCAACACCATCAAGTACGCGAAGATGCTCGAGGGCACCGTCCGCGGCACGGGCATACACGCCTGCGGCTTCATCATCTGCCGCGACCCTATTTCCGACTGGGTGCCCGTCTCCACCGCCGACGACCCGGACTTCAAGGACACGAAGACCAACTGCACGCAGTATGACGGCCACGTCATCGAGTCGACGGGCCTCATCAAGATGGACTTCCTCGGACTGAAGACGCTGTCGGAGCTGAAGGAAGCCTGCGCGAACATCAAGCTGACGCGCGGCATCGACGTCGACCTCGACACCATACCCATCGACGACCCGAAGACCTACGCGCTCTACCAGCAGGGACGCACCATCGGCACGTTCCAGTTTGAGTCCGCCGGTATGCAGAAATACCTGCGCGAGCTGCACCCGACGGTCTTCGAGGACCTCATCGCCATGAACGCCCTCTACCGTCCGGGACCCATGGACTACATCCCCCAGTTCATCGCCCGAAAGAACGGCCGCGAGGAGATCACGTACGACATCCCCTGCATGGAGAAATACCTGAAGGACACCTACGGCATCACCGTCTACCAGGAGCAGGTGATGCTGCTCTCCCGTCAGCTGGCCGACTTCACCCGTGGCGAGAGCGACGCCCTGCGTAAGGCCATGGGTAAGAAGAAGAAGGACATCGTCGACGCCATGAAGCCGAAGTTCATCGACGGCGGCAAGGCCAACGGCCACGACCCGAAGGTGCTGGAGAAAATCTGGGCCGACTGGGAGAAGTTCGCCTCGTACGCCTTCAACAAGTCGCACGCCGCTTGCTACTCGTGGGTGGCCTACCAGACGGCCTACCTCAAGGCCAACTACCCCGCCGAGTTCATGGCTGCCATCATGACGCGCCGCCGCGACCAGATTACTGAGATCACGAAGCTCATGGACGAGTGCAAGCAGATGGGCATCGCCACGCTGGGTCCCGACGTCAACGAGTCGTACCAGAAGTTCGGTGTGAACAAGAAGGGCGAGATACGCTTCGGACTGGCGGCCATCAAGGGCATGGGCGACGGTGCGGCACAGGCCATCATCGACGAGCGCGAGAAGAACGGCCCCTACAAGACCATCTTCGACTTCGCACAGCGCGTCTCCTTCTCCAGCGTCAACCGCAAGGCTTACGAGTCGCTGGCGCTGAGCGGCGGCTTCGACTCCTTCGGCATCCGCCGCGAGCAGTTCTTCGCCACGAACAACAAGGGCGAGATGTTCCTCGACACGCTGGTGCGCTACGGACAGCTCTACCAGCAGGAGAAGCAGCAGGCACAGAACTCCCTCTTCGGCGGCTTCGACGATGGCATCGAGATTGCCACGCCGCCCATCCCGAAGACCGACGACCGCTGGAGCGACATCGAGAAGCTGAACAAGGAGCGCGACCTCGTGGGCATCTACCTCTCCGCCCATCCGCTCGACGAGTATAAGATTGTGCTCGACAACCTCTGCAACACGAAGTGCCAGGAGCTGGCCGACGTCGACCGTCTCACCGACCGCGACCCCGTGGTGCTCGGAGGCATCGTCACCGCCGTGCGCACGGGCTTCACGAAGAACGGCAAGACCTTCGGCATCGTCACCCTCGAGGACTTCGAGGGTTCCGGCGAGCTGGCCCTCTTCGGCGACGACTGGGGTCGCCACTCCGGCTTCTTCAGCATCGGCGCCTCCGTCTACGTCACGGGCAAGGTGCAGGCACGCTGGCAGTTCAAGGAGGACGGCCCGAAGGACCTGAAGGTCACGGGCGTGGAGTTCCTCCAGTCGGTGAAGGAGAAGGCCATCGACCGCATCACCATCCAGCTGACCACCGACCTTGTCGACGACGGGGTGGTGGCCGACCTGAACGAGATTATCTGCGAGCACCCGGGCAAGACGAAGCTCTTCTTCCTGCTGCGCGACTCGCAGAGCCGCCACCACGTGCTCATGCGCTCGCAGAAGCACACCGTGGACATCCGCCACTCGCTCATCGACTACATCGAGCAGCACGAGGGCCTGGACTACAAGATTAACTAAGAAATAAATTGTTTAATTGTAAAGTAGAAAAATTATGGAAGTACAAGTAACAAGCGAGAATTTCGCAAGTCTGAAGAGCGGCGCACAGCCGTTAGTAGTTGATTTCTGGGCAACGTGGTGCGGTCCCTGCCGCATGATTGCCCCTGTCATTGCCGAACTGGCACAGGCTTACGACGGCCGCATCACCGTTGGTAAGTGCGACGTCGAGGAGAACGAGGAGCTGGCCGAGGAGTTTGCCATCCGCAACATCCCCACCATCCTGTTCTTCAAGAACGGCGAGATTGTCGACAAGCTCGTCGGTGCCGTCAGCAAGGCCAAGCTCGAGGAGAAGTTCCAGTCACTGCTGTAGAAAGGAAAAGAAATTATGGCAAGCTTTGACGAGGAAATCCGGATGGACGAGGAAGAGAACCTCCGCGAGGTGGCCTACATCCGCGAGCGTCTGCCGCAGGAGGTGAAACCGCACTTCAGCGACGACGACATTCTCTACTTCATTGACGCCATCGTCGACTACTACTACACGAGCGGTATTCTGGAGTCACAGGACGACGAGATCGATATCGACATGGAGCAGGTGGCCGAGGCCATCACCGCACAAGCCAAGAAGGACGGCCAGGGCACCTTCGACCCCGCCGAGGTCGTCTTCCTGGCCGAAGCCGACCTTGACTTCCAGGAGGAGAGCATTGCGTAACCCTGTCCCTGCGCAGTCAGGAAAGGGAAAACAACTATGGGTGCTTTAGGGAAACGAATGTGAATAAATTCGTTATTATTCGTGGACAGAATTATTTTAATTATTCACATTCGTTTCCATGAAAAACAGGGATTATCTGAAACTAATTTCCGTAATTATCGTAATCTAGTCCGTAATAAAATATAATTATGGATAAATTATGGATATTATGCGAATTAGTTTCAGAAATAAGTACCTTTATTCTAATTTCTGTCAATATCTTATTTGTTCGCCTAAAAATTGTTACTTAACTGCGATATTTAGTCGCGATATCAAGTCTTGTAAACCTTGAAATTTACGAGACTTGATTTTTTTATTTAAATATTTAAAAAAGTTATTTTTTTTGTTATAATTCAAAAAAAAATTGTATCTTTGTCGCATCTATTAAAAAATAGCGCAAGCCGATTTCGATTTGCCCAGGACTCGCTAGTCGAGTTATATTATTAAGAATAATGGGCGGTCTATTAACTTCATGTGAAAAACAAATGCGAAAAAAGATATTTTTGACAATCATATTAGCACTCATGCTGACGTGCTGTACTAAGGACGGCGAAACGATTTATCTGCCGACACCTGGTGAAGAGCAGCCTGCCGCCACACCGCTGGTGACGGTTATCTATGGTCCTGACGGTCTGGGCGACCGCTCGTACAACGACCTGATATACAAAGGTGTGGAGGCGGCAGCCAAGAAGTACGGTCTGCGCACTCTGCAGTTGGCGCCCGAGAGCGAGGAGCAGGGGCTGACTTATTTGGAAACGATGTTCAGTCAGATGGAAAGTGCCACCGACACCGTGCGTCGCCTGTTTGTCACGCCCAGCCCCCTCTATGATGCCTTTATTCGCAAGAACAACAAACGCTTAGAGAAGAATCCCAACGCTGACCTGCTCTACATGGAGACCACCAAGCCGCTCGAGGGCAAGGGCTCAACGCTCTACATCGACTACTATGGCGCGATGTACATGGGGGGCTGCCTGTCGCATGCCATTCAAGACGGCGTTGTAACGCTCATATTAGCCAACCCCTATACGCAGACCGTGGTCGAGGCTGGCGAAGGATTTGAGGCCGGTTTCAACGATTCGTCGAACTACCATGTGAAAAATGAAGTCGTCCTGCACAAACGCTATCTGAGCTACGAGCCTGTGGGCGGCTTTACGATTGCTGACACAACGGCCACGCGTATCATTAATGAGGAAGAAGCATATTTGAAGGTCATAGACTATCTTATGATTGTGCCTGTTTGTGGTGGTTCCATGCACTCCTTTATACGTAGTCTGTGGCAGACTCTCGGAGGAGGCGATTATTATTTTGGTATCGATGGCGACATGACAGCCGACCGGCGATTCTGTGCGCTCTCTATTTTGAAGCGCATCGATACGGTCATGATTGACTATATCGGCATGTGGCTGCAAGGCACGATGCCCAAGCACCAGACGTTAGGACTGAAAGACGACGCTACCGATGTTGTCTTAGGCTATGTAGCGGAGGATGTGCCAACCAATGAAGTTGACAGCCTGCGTCAGGTTGCCATCAGAAAGGAGGGAGAGCGGTATGGTAAGTGAAAAGTTAAAAATGAAAAGTGAAATATTTGCTATCGCAATCCTATGCTTCATTTTGATGCTGACTGGCTGCAAGACGGAAGACGACACCATCGTGTATAAGGCATCGCGCCGCTGGGTGGAGAAGACGGTCGCCGTGGTGGCTCCGCTCAACGACCCCATTATGAAGGCCCGTCTGGAGCGCACTGCCGAGTGGATGCTGCAGAACCTGTATAACGCCCAGTTGCACGACACGCTCTGCATCGACTTGAAGGTAGAGTGGTACGATGAATACGGCAACGACCTGAAGGCATTGGGCGAACGACTGGCCAACCGCGACGACCTGCTGGCCGTCATCGGTCCCTTCGACAGCGACAACGTGGAACAGCTGGCACCTTATTGCCAGCAGACGCACAAGCCGCTCATCCTGCCTACTGCCACCAGCGAGACGGTCATACGCCGCTTCGCCATCACCAGCACCGGTGACGGACAGCAGCCCTTTCTCTGGTCGCTCACCGAGACCGACATCTCACTCTCCGAGGTGATGCTGAGCACCTACTCCCATTCACTCTATCAGAAGGGGTACAGCGAAGCGTTCGATGCATCCACCCTGTCGGGACTCTTTGCCCCAGCCGGCACTTACGGACAGACCTTCGTCGAGTGGGCGCCTTTCCAGGCCAATGAGCTGGGCTTCAATTTCATGGTGTGCGAGCAGTATGCTGACTACGAGTCGTTCTACCAGCGTATTCGCCGGTACTACGATGAGATAACGGGTGTGTTCTATTCCACCCTTTTTGTGCCGCAGTTCATCGTGACTGAGAATGTGGAGCAAATCTATCAGGTAGCCCGCATTCGCAGCGAGTGGTGGGATATTGACCCCGACAATCCGGATTATGGTTATGAAACAGGACTCGGATATGACTTACGTGTGGTATGGGCGCCCGTCTATTACATCTGTTCCAACATCACCGATGAGGCCATCCAGGCCCTCGGTCCCCGTGGCATAGCACTTACCACCGGCTATCAGGGTTTTTCGCCCTATGCCGACCCCATGTCGGGCTTCGAGATGAGCTACGAGGCACGTTACGACACCAAGCCCACGTTTGCCGAGTGTAAGTTCTACGACGCGCTGTTGCTGGCAGCCTTTGGCGCCAACTATATGGAGCACCACTCGGAGGTGGACAACCTCAACGATGCCATCATTGCCATCTGCACCACCGACCACTTCCTGTCAGGTTATGCCTGGAGCGAGACGGGTATGGAAATCTACCTCTCTGCCCTCGAACAGGGACAGCTGCTTGGCTTCAAGGGCGCCTCGGGACCTGTGCAGTTCGACAGCGAGTGCTACACCGCCGCCCTGAACACCACCTACGTCAACTGGATTATCAATAACGGGCACATTTACAACCAGACCTACTACAGTTCCAAAGGCAGTGCCCAGACGGGTAAGATGCTGGCATCGTGGAACTATCTGGTAGAGAATGCCGAAGAGACTTTCGACAACGAATACAACAAGAGCCTGACGCCCATCAACTATCCTGCCCTCACCGACCAGTACGCCGTGCTGGTGCAGGGCAGCAACGGGTGGGAGAACTACCGCCACGAGGCCGACGTGCTGAGCATCTACCAGATGCTGAAGACTAACGGCTACGACGACGACCACATCATCCTCATCAGCGCCGACGACTGCGCCAATGCCCCTGAGAACAGCGACCGTGGTGCCGTGCGCACCGACCCAGACGGCAGGAATCTGCGCGAGGGTGCCGTCATCGACTATAAGAATGCCGACCTGATGCCTGCCGACATCGTGAACATCCTGAAGGGTGAGATGACCGACCGCACCCCTGTGGTGCTTCCCAAGGGCGAAGGGTTGAACGTGCTCTTCTTCTGGAGCGGACACGGGCGCAGCAAGGCCACCAACGGCATCGACGAGATGGTGTGGTGCGACGAACTGGCAGGCAACGGCATGACCGCTAGACTGTTTTCCGAGACCCTTAGCGCGATGGCTCAGGGACAGCAGTTCCGACAGATGCTCGTCTGTCTGGAACCCTGCTACTCGGCCAATATGGGCAAGGCCCTGGAGGGCATCCCTGGTGTGCTGGCCATCTGCTCGGCAGGGGCCTACGAGCAGTCGTTTGCCGACTCGTGGAGCAACGAACTGGGCATCTGGATGTGTGACCGTTTCAGTCGTAACCTGGTAGGCCATGCCACAGAAAAGCCCGACGGCACCTACCGCGACCTCTACCTTTACTGCGCACAGCATACCCTCGGTTCACACGTGGGCATCTATAACTATATGAACTTCGGCAACCTTTACACTAATGGCCCGAAAGACTTTTTTATCAAGAATAATCAATAAATATAATGTAAATATGAAAAAGAATCTGTTATGGATGTTCGCCGCCATCCTCACTTGCGGCGCAAACTTGTTGACGTCATGTGATAACAGCGACGACCCAGCCCCCTCTCCCGTTATCGAAAATCTCGCCGAGAAGATTCAGGGCAAGTGGATGATGGCCGAGGTCAACGGCAAGCCAGTACCTACGGACTCCAAACAAGTGCTTACCTATGAACAGGGTTCGAAGTTCTATTACACCCTGTCCATCAATGCCATCAGTGACTTGAACGTGTGGGTGAATCATAGTGAAGGCACTTACACCATCAAAGGAAATGATTTGTCGCAGACAGTGGAACTGTCTGATGTGGGGATAAAGTTCAAGCATACGCCAAGCATCATTTCTATTACCGACAAGGAAATGAATCTCATTACCAACAATGAAACCTTTGTCGATGGCAAATCTTATAGAGTCACAAAGGACATGAAGGAGCGCAAGGTACGCGTGACCCATGACTACAGTGCCGATATTATCGGCACCTGGGAGGGACGTCGCACCAGTACTGAGGATGCTTACAGCGACGGTGAACTGCACCGCTGGCAATACAAGGCCGACGGCACCTACGTCTATTACCGACAGAACGAGAAGGGCGAGTGGGTTGCCGACGTGAACTCGATGGGCGAATACTTCGTAGACGGTGTGCTGCTCTGTGCGCGCTGGAAGAATATCGGCAGCGACAAGGAGTATCGTGAGAGCTGGGAGATAGCCTCCATCGAGAACAACACCATGAAATGGACCGCCATCCGTGAAAGAGCCGACGGCTCGACCTACACTGCCGACTTCAGCATGATGCGTGTAGATACTGATGAGTAAAAGGCGTTACTTGGCGAGTGGTGCGTCAGCGTGAACCAGAGAGACATCGACGAGGATGCCCACGAGAACGATGTCACTGATATGCTGGTCTCCTTCAACGAGAACGGCGTCATCATACAACGCGTCTATGCCGGTAACAAGACCCAGTCTGTCAGTAAATGGGAGCGTTTTCGCCGCCAGGGAATAAGTATGCCGGGAGATAATCAATTCTGAAACAAATTTCGTACCTTTGCACTGATGAAAAGGAAACGGATGTTCTTGCTGGCAGTAGCATTGCTTGTGTTCACGACCTCGCTGACGGCTCAGACGCAGAGCCGCGCAGAACGCTGGGCGAGGGTGGACAGTGTGCTGTCACAACGATACTACAAGACGCCCTACGACACGAACTACGTGGTGCGCCCGGAGGGACGGCTGACGCTGAAGGTGAGGATGAACCAGACGGGCAACTCGTTCCATGCCCGGGGCATGGTGAACGATTTCTATGCGAAGGCTGACCTGAGCACCAGTCACAAGACCACGTTCTCGCTCGCGGCCATCTATCGGGGCATCGGCGTAGGCGTGGCCATCAACCCTGCCAAGTGGGGAGGTGCCTATAAGGACTATGAGTTCAACCTCAACTGCTACAGCAGCCGCCTGAGCCTCGACCTCAGTTACCAGCGGTCGGAGTCGCTCACGGGCGACATGCTGTTCGATGAGGTGCCGAAGCGTCTGGAGCAGGGCGACGCGACGATGAAGGTGCTCAACGTGGCGGCCTACTACACGTTCAACCACCGGCGTTTCTCCTTCCCCGCCGCCTTCACGCAGAGTTACATCCAGCGGCGGTCGGCTGGCTCGTGGCTGGCCGGCATCAGTTATCAGGGAGGCAGCATCAAGACCACCGACGACCTGCTGGCGAGAAGTCCCAATGCTCCCGAAACGCGCATCTACGTGGGCCACGTCGGCATCGGGGGCGGCTACGGCTACAACTGGGTATTGGGCCGCCGTTGGCTGTTTCACTTCTCCATGCTGCCCACCTTCGTGGTCTATAACCGCAACAACATGACCGTGCGCGGCCAGCGCAAGGAGGCAGAGCACATGCGCTTCAACATGATCTTCAACGAGCGTGCCGCCGTGGTCTATCAGTTCTCTCCCCGTTACTTCGCCGGTGCCACCCTCGTGATGAACAACTCCGTCTTCGACGACGAAAGGGTGGTGGTCAATCAGAACAAGTGGCGCGCCCGCGCCTTCTTCGGGTTGAGACTGTGAATAATTATACATATAAATAGAAACGAGCAATGAAAAAGTTTTTGTGATGGCAGTAGCCGCTATATTGGCTACATCGTGTGGAATCCATCACGGCTCCCAAGGAGTCGCTCATCACCCCCATCAACGAGCACTGGACCACCAGCGGAACTAATCAGCTTCAGATAGAATGGATAAAAAAACATTTGCGATAGCAGGCCTGCTGGCTGTCAGCTTTAGTATGACGGCCAGCGCCCAACAGCGGGAGAAGTATGAGTTTGAGCGCAATCTGCCCGTCTATGCCGACTCACTGATTGCCGACTTCAAATACCCTCTGGCGTGGGGACACAGCGACATTCGCGACTTCGACGCATGGCGACGGGCTGCGCGTCAGAAGGTCTTCGACTGCATGCTCGCCCCTCCTCCGCCCCCAGCCAGCGGTTATGACGTCAAGGTGCTGTGCGAGGAACAGCGGCAGGGTTACAAGGCCCGCAAGCTGGAAATAAGGCTGTCGCGTTACTATACAGTGCCGGCCTATGTGCTGATTCCCGACGGTAAAGGGCCGTTCCCTGCCGTCAATGTCCTGCACGACCATGGTGGTCATCTCTTCATTGGCAAGGAGAAGATGATACGGCCCTTGGACTGCGAGCCCGCCGACGTCAAGGAGGATGCTCAGCAGTGGCTGAAGGGCTATGAAGGACAGTTCCTGGGCGACTACTTGGCTCAGCACGGCTATGTGGTGCTGTCAACGGATGCCCCGATGTGGGGTGAACGAGGCCAGAAGGAGGGTGCCCGTCGCAACATGTACGACATCATAGCCGGCAACATGATGATGTATGGCGTCGACCTGTCGGCATACATGACGTACGATGACCTGGCAGCGACGGAATATCTGGCACAGATGCCCGAAGTGGACGAGCTGCGCATAGGATGTGCGGGCTGGTCGATGGGTGGCTACAGGGCCTGGATGCTGGCGGCACTGAGCGACCGCATCAAGGCCGGCGCCTCTGTATGCTGGATGGTGACTGCCGACGAGCAGATGTCGTTCAAGTATGACCGCACCGAGAATGGCGGCTTCGCCAACTGCTTTCCCGGGCTGCGCCGATGGCTTGACTATCCGCACGTGGCCAGTATGGCCTGCCCGAAAGCCATGCTCTTTATCAACGGCTCGCAGGACAAGCTGTTCCCCGTGGCAGGTGTAGAGAAAGCCTTCAAGACAATGCATGACACCTGGGAGAGTCAGGGCGCAGGCGACAAGATTCAGACAGAACTCTGGGATATGCCCCACAGTTGCGGGCAGAACTCACAGCAGTGCATTCTGGAATTCTTCAAGAAACACCTTTGACAGTAAGGGGTAAGGTCGGAACACAGCCCTCACGCTGGCCAGCCATCCCGTAGTGACACTCTACAAGTACTGCGACAAGATGCGGTAAACGGGGTGACAGAATCCGAATAACACTGCGTATGGTTTATGAAGGTTAAATACGTTAAATCTTCATTTTTTTCGCCCTTCACAGAATCCGCATCGGTATTTTTCTGCCTTTTAAAGCGCAAATTATTGATACAAAACGATTTGCAAATACTTATATATAATATACGCATGAATTTTGTCATTAATCCATCAAAAGATGGGTCTTTTAATCAAATTTTGACTTGTTTATGGAGTTTTTTGAGCATACCGGCATTTGTCCCGATTGTTTTTTGTAACTTTGCAGGCATTCAAAGTTGAGGTGAATGTTACCCCAAGCTATGTAACAGATAATGGCGGTAAAATTGGCGGTAAATTCAATCTATATCGTAGGCGTGGGATGAATCCATCTTGACGCACGGGCAGAGCATGGACATCAGGATTCTGATTGATGGTGAGTTCTACGATGCGAAGCTGAAACAGCAAAAAGGACAAATGTAATGAAACAAATAGAAGTCGTAGCAGCAGTTATTCTGCATGAGGGCCGCATCTTCGCCACCCAGCGGGGATATGGCGAATGGAAGGACTGGTGGGAGTTTCCTGGCGGGAAGATGGAGAGCGGGGAGACTCCAGAGGAAGCCTTGAAGCGGGAGATACAAGAAGAGCTGGCTACTGATATTGGGGTGGATGACCTGATAGAGACGATAGAATGGGATTACCCAAAGTTCCACTTGACGATGCATTGCTATTGGTGTCATGTGGAGAAGGGCAGTTTGTCGCTACAGGAGCACGAGGCTGCGAAGTGGTTGGGGAGAGACAATCTGTTGAGTGTGAAGTGGCTGCCTGCTGACATTCAATTGATAGACAAGATACGGGATAGACTGAGTGAATAAATGTTGACCTCCTAAAACTGTAACAAGGATGAGGCATAAGCGTATAACGGGTATATTTGAGAATGGCTTCAAGTTTCCTTGCTTCGCGAGCGACTTTTGCTTCATTCATCTGCTTACGGTCAATTTGCACTTGATTGATGAATACCTCCAACTCGTCATGTGCCTTCTGGATGTCACGTTTCAACTGCAACTTTGCCAATGCCTCAGGAGTAACGGATACTTCTTCTGGACGATGTGATTCTACATTGCTTTCTCTCTTGGGAGTGTCATCAGCAATAGGTGCTGCATTCTTTGTATTGGTGATAGTTGCCGTCTTCTCTTGTGCCTTCTTCTGTATATGGCCAAGGTTCTGAGCGATGTGCTCCTCCATCTCCTCGCGGTCTGCTATGCTGTTCCATTCTTTGCGATGAGACTTAAAGTAAGCGTAGAGTCCCGTCTTGATGCCATGACAGACAAGCACAAACAGAGCGTAATAGCCAACGAATATCGGAATTGTGAGCAGGAAACACACGAACTCCTTTCCTGCATCATTGCCTACAATACACTGAGCTGTCTTAAAAGCAGCGATGATGTAAGTGATGATGAGAATGCCAAGGAACCCCTTGTCAAAGTTTCTGGCAATCCCTTCCTTCCGATGGGGTATAGGGAAAATATCGATCTCCATACTTTTACAGGTCTTTGATTTGCCCTTGGGCAACTTCAATGGCGTGCGAACTGAGTTCTTGCTCGCCATCCACCGCATCAAGCACTTTGTCAGCCAGCCAAAGGGTCAGCATTTCGTTCTCATCCTGA
>JAEEGH010006036.1_pt1 | contig 29923 bp, 23 predicted proteins | sample 9134181 | NCBI WGS metagenome assembly JAEEGH01 (sample SAMN16246544, study PRJNA631951) | gut metagenome | biome: gut microbiome; feature: rumen; material: DP-attached | host: Bos | place: Iran: Karaj | collected 2018-10 | reverse complement strand
GTGAAGTTCCGCAACCTGTCGAAGAAAGAACGCGAACAATTGATCTATTTTATTGAATCCATTTGAAATCGACTAAGATCATCATCATCGCCCTATACACGCTCATCGTGGTGTGTATAGGGTTTGCTACTGTCATAGAGAAATATTATGGCACCACGTTCGTCAGTGACAATATCTATGGTGCCTGGTGGTTCTCAGTACTGTGGGCGATGCTCACAGTAGCAGCCCTTGGCTATATCATGAAGCAACGGCTCTACAAGCGTGTTGCTGTGATGTTGCTGCACCTGTCGTTCGTCGTTATCCTGGCAGGTGCGCTGACCACCCATCTTTTTGCTCGCCGAGGCAGTGTCAGGCTCAGGACAAACATACCCGAGATGACCTTTGTAGATAAAGACAATCAGGTGGAGCATCTGTCTTTTACGTTGACGCTGAAGGAATTCCGTGTCATCAATTATCCTGGGACAGACGCACCGCTTGACTATCAAAGCGTCATTCAAAGTGGTGACGAGGAGGTGCTTGTTTCCATGAACCACATCGGTAACATCGATGGTTACCGTCTGTTTCAGCAGAGCTACGACACAGATGAAGAGGGCGTAACGTTGGGCATCAGCTACGACCCCTACGGCATCGCCATCACCTATTTTGGGTATCTTATGCTCTTTCTCGGCATCATCGCCACCCTATTGTCACGCCATACTCAGATGCGTTCGCTCTATCGCAAAGCCATCGCGGTGGCAGTGCTTTCCTTCGGCATGAACATTGGAGCGGTAGCAAATTCTTGCGTCCCTTCGGTAGCAAGCGACCAGAGGTCGAGCGCTTCACTCTTCACTCTTCACTCTTCACTTCCCGTCGTAGACGCCGAGATCGCCCACCGCATGGGCACCATCCAAGTACTTTACAACAACCGTATCTGTCCGCTCAACACCGTTGCTACCGACTTTACCATGAAGGTGGCAGGCAGTGCCTCATGGAAAGGCTATTCCGCAGACGAGGTATTTTTCAGTTGGATGATCTATTACATGCCGTGGGAGGAAGCGTTGCTTACTAACAATCCTAAACAGAAAGGTGCTGATGAAAGGAAGGCTATCGTCGAGATGTTCTACAACGGACAGTTCACCAAGATATTCCCCTATCGTTTAGATAACGTCGTCAACTGGTATTCGCCAGGAGGTCAGGTATTACCCAGGGAGATTCCTGTCAAGGAACAGTTCTTTGTCAAGCAGTCGATGGATTTTCTTACAGAGGCGATTGTCACAGGACAGCGCGATCGTGCCTTTGAGATCATTGCGAAGATCAAACTGTTCCAACGCGACATGATTGGCGACGTATTGCCCAGTAAGAGCAAAATCCAGGCAGAACTCTTTTATAACATGATGCGCAGTCAGAAGTGGCCAGTATTCCTATCGCTGACGCTCAGCCTGCTTTTCTGTATAGTTATGCTCTTTTGGAGGAAACGTATTATTCACTCTTCACTATTCACTTTTTCTTTCATCCTCTTCACCTACATCACACTCTCGCTTGGCTTGCGCTGGTGGCTTGGTGGTCATATTCCTGTGAGCAACGGTCCAGAGACCATGCTCTTCATGGCATGGGTGATGCTTTTACTCACTATCTTGATACAAAAGAAATTCCCTCTCATCCTGGCCTTCGGACCACTCATAAGCTCATTCTGTCTTTTGGTGGCTATGCTCGGCGGCGGCAGCTCTCAGCTTACACCGCTCATGCCTGTGTTGCAATCACCATTGCTGTCCATCCACGTCATGACAGTGATGTGTGCCTACGCCCTCTTTGCCTTGCAGATGATCATAGGCATCTATTCACTGTTTACTATTCACTATTCACTCGAAAAACTCACTGCTCTTTCGCAACTCTTGCTCTATCCTGCCGTTTTCCTGCTTACTATCGGCATCTTCCTTGGTGCTGTCTGGGCTAATGTGTCGTGGGGCAATTACTGGTCGTGGGACCCCAAGGAGTCGTGGGCGCTTATCACGATGATGATCTACGCTATTCCCCTTCATAAAGCATCTTTCGGCATCTTCCGAAATCCTCGCTTCTATCACATCTACATGGTCGTAGCCTTCCTCGCTGTCATCATCACCTACTTTGGTGTGAATTACCTGTTAGGAGGAATGCACAGCTATGCCTAAGGGTAAAGGCATAATATACATGTGGTCAATAGCACCATTAGGATTTCAGCGGTGCGGTTGATGCGTACGGCAGTTTTCATATCTGCGGTGGTGAGAGGACGGTCATTGGTGCCGATGTAGGGTTTGTCGAAGAGTTGGCCGAAATAATAGTGAGGACCTCCAAAGCGACAATCGAGAATGCCTGCTAAAGCTGCTTCCGGATAGCCGCTATTGGGTGAGGCGTGGTTGCGGCCGTATTTACGGACGAATTTCCACAATAGGAACCGATCCTTCTGTGTAATTATCATCAGCAAGGTGGTGAGGCGGGCGGGGAGATAGTTGGCGATATCGTCGATATGGGCAGCCCAACAGCCGAAGTCACGATAGCGCTCCGTCTTGTAGCCAATCATGGAGTCGAGGGTGTTCACCATCTTATAGGCTAACATGCCAGGCGTACCCAGAATAGTAAACCAAAACAAAGGCGCTATCACACCATCGCTCAGATTCTCTGCTAAAGTCTCCAAAGCTGCAGTACGAACTTCTTGCGCTGATAACTCAGAGGTGTCACGACCAACGATACGAGCCACTTGCTGACGGCCTTCATCAAGTGAGCGATCAAGGGCCAGGAAGACAGCCCGTACTTCACGAATCAAGGTGGTGCCTGCTAAGCAATAGAAGATGGCAAGAATATCGAAAAGATAAAGAAGTACGGGTATCTGATATACCTTCTCATGAGTTCCGTCGAAAATATACAGGGCGAAGATGCCTAAAAGCTTTCGAAGCATCCAAGCGAAGACAAAGACGAAGAGAATCAGTCCGATAGCTGTCAGAGCACCTTTCAGTTTACGATGATTCCCCTTGTTCAGACTGTGCTCGAAGGCAGCAATAATCTTGCCGAACCACACAATAGGATGTGGCAATCGTGCTGGGTCGCCAAAGATGAGGTCGAGCAGCCAACCAATCAAAAAGGTTATCACCATTACGTCTGCAAAGGTACACATTATTTTATAGACGTGCATACCCCAGAGTGTTAAATAGATATAATTCTTTGCAAAAACTTAGTACTTTGTATTGCAAGGTACTAATATTTTACCTATCTTTGCACCCGAAATCAAATCATACGCAAGATTATGAACATCGAGAATGCAAAGTCACAGATGAGGAAAGGGATGCTGGAGTACTGCGTGTTGCTGCTCCTGAAGCATCGCCCATCGTATGCCAGTGACATTATCCAACAACTGAAGAATGCGGAGTTGCTCGTGGTGGAGGGAACGCTCTACCCGCTGCTGACCCGTCTGAAGAACGACGGTCTGCTGCAGTACGAGTGGCAGGAGTCCACGCAGGGACCTCCCCGCAAGTACTATGCCCTCAGCCCTGAGGGCGAAAAGTTCCTCGAAGGCCTCGATGCCGCTTGGAACGAACTCTCTAGCACTATCAATTATCTCAAAAACATTCAATTGTCAATAAACAACCAAAAGTATTTAGACGACAACAAAGACAACTAAGACAACATTTGCCGCTGCGGCAATAAAGAAAAAGTTGTCAAAGTTGTCCAAGTTGTCGTCAAAAAGAAAAAAATAGTATTATGAAGAAGAATATTACCATCAACCTGTGTGGGCGCCTTTTCCAGATCGATGAGGATGCCTATGAGCTGCTGCAGCAGTATATCGAGTCGCTCCGTCAGTCGTTCGGCCATGAGGAAGGCGGCGAGGAGATCGTCAACGACATCGAAGCCCGCATTGCGGAGCTGTTTTCAGAGTTAAACCAGCAGGGCACCGAAGCCATCACTATCGAGCATGTGAAGGACATCATCACCCGTATCGGCAAGCCCGAGGAACTAACTGGCGAGGAAGAGAAGAGCGACAACGGCGGCCATAAGTATGACTCCTTCCGCTCTGCAGCCCAGGGCTTCAGGGATAATGTACGCACGAGGACAGCCGGCAAACGCCTCTATCGCAATCCCAACGACAAGATGGTGGCTGGTGTGCTCTCAGGCATTGCGGCCTATACAGGCTCCGATGTCACCTGGTGGCGTATTGGCTATGCGTTGCTGATATTGGCTTCCAACTTCCTGTTCCCGCTGTTCGGAATTTGGTTCAACTATGGATACTTCCTCCACGTCAACCTGGCCTTTATCATCTTCTATTTCGTGCTGGCCATTGCCATTCCTGTGGCCGATACACCCAAGCAGGTGTTGGAGATGGAGGGTAAGGAGGTGACGCCGCAGAACCTGGCCGATGTCGTCGTAGATGACCAGCAGCCTGTACAGCGTCGTCGCGGCTGTCTGGGATCGGTATTTTCCGTGATATTCTCGATTCTCGCCGCTTTCTTCGTGGCGATAGCCTCGGTAGTCGGTTTTGCGCTGCTGGTCAGTCTGCTGCTGATCATCGTGTCGTTGGTGATTGTCTTTACCGTTCCTTCAGTTCGGATGTCTCTGCCTTTCGAATTCGAAGATCTGCATCTGGCCGAACTGATGAGCGTGCATCCCTGGATTGTCATTGCTTTCGTCATCGGTCTGTTGCTCGCCCTCTGCATTCCTCTTTATGCCATCGCCCACATGCTGTTCTCAAGGGCAGGAAAGGTGCAGCCGATGGGCATCGGACAGCGTATCCTGTGGATTGTGCTGTGGGTGGCATCGCTGTGCTGTCTGTTCCCTGCACTCGTCTGGATTCAGGAGCAGGAAAAAGAGGAATATAATGAATTGATGCGAGAGAAATATTCCTATCAAGGGGTGATGATGAGCCACGAAGACAAGAGATTCCTACGCAAAGGCGACTGGAATCTGATCAAGGCCGAGAACTGTGACCACTATACCTACTGTGGAGAGTATGACGGCAATCACAATCTGCGCTTCCTGGATGTCTACAATGAAAACTGCGAGGAGGTGTTTCAGGTGGAGCGCAAGGAGGCCGTCAAGCCTGGTGTCTATCGTCTCGACTGTGTGGTCAGGGCAGAGGGGCCTGGGGCCTGTGTCTATGCCATCGGCGACAGCGTCAGGCTCGAAACGATTCCTGTCTATGAGAATCTGGACGGTAAACCCGATATGGGGTGGTATGACGTCAGCATCGACAACATCATAGTCACTGGCGACTCCATAGCCTACGGCCTATCTTCCGATGAAGACTTCACGGGTCAGCCCTGCCGCGCCCAGTGGTTCTCTGGCACAGATTTTAAAGTGACGCGTATCGGCGACCTGCCGAAACAGAAAAAGTAAGAAACTGAAGAGTGTGCCCGCCAAGACAAATTTTTATCGCGGAAATTTGTATAATTCGCTGAAATATGCTATCTTTGCCCCCAAATAGTATTCACTGGTTAATCTCTATAGCATTATGAAGAAAACTTATTTGACACTTCTCGTAGCTGTGGCACTGATGATGTCGAGCTGCATGACAACCGGACTCGGAACGGGTACTACTGCCGGTTCAAACAACAATTCGTGGGGCAATGTGCTTGGCGCAGTATTGGGCCAGGTGCTGTTAGGTGGAATGACTTACGACCAGTCGGGTATCCTTGGCAGCTGGAACTACAATGCTCCCAGCGCAGCCTTTACTACCCAGCAGGCTCTGACAAAGGCCGGAGGAAGTACTGCAATTACCAACATGGCTTCGTCGCTGGCCAGCAACTACAGCAACATCGGCATCAACCGAGGCAACACGTCCTTCTCGTTCCTTGCCGGCAACAAGTTCTCGGCCAAGGTCAACGGCATCCCGTTCAGCGGAACCTACAACTACAACTCCCAGAACGGTGAAATCGCCCTCAAGACGGCTACCGAAACTATCAAGGGCAACGTGACAAAGACCGAGAAGGGAATGGGCCTGATGTTCGACGCCCAGCAGATGGCCAATATCCTCCAGAAGGAAGGCAAGGTCAGCAATACTGCTGCTGTTCAGGCTGTCAGCAAGCTCGCCAAGAGTGCCGACGGTGCGCGTGTAGGCTTCGAGCTCACAAAGTGATTCAACAACTCACGGGGACCTGTCCCCATGAGTCGTTTGATGAAAAAAGTCCGCTAAAATTTGGAACTTTGCGGGCTTTTTTGTATCTTTGTCGCCGAAAACATGGCAATCTGGTGGCCGAAGCCGCCACGATGTAAGGGAATCCGGTGAAAGTCCGGGACTGTACCTGCAGCTGTAATCCCCCTTAGAAAGAGCCTGTTCGTATAACGCCACTGACAAATGTCGGGAAGGTAGAGCAGACTGGGGAAAGTCAGAAGACCTGCCAGAAAAAACGATAGTACGGCCGTACAGGGATATGCGGTGCGGAAAAAGGCAGATTATGAGAATAAGACTGGCTATTGGCTTTTGGCTATTGGCTTTGGGTTCATCGGCGCAGACAGACGATGAGCCCCTCGACTATTTCCACTTGTTGAATCCTGAGTAAGAACTTAATACGTGTATTATTATATAAGTTTATTGTGGGGAGGCCATGTCGGGATGACATCGCCTCCCTTTTTTATTTGTGATAGAACCGCTCTTCAATGGTCTTGAAAATCACGAAGAGTACGGGTACGATGAATATCAGTGCGATGGTGCCGACGACCATACCACCGATGGTGCCGACGCCGAGAGAGTGGTTGCCGTTGGCTCCGACGCCTGTGGCAAGTGCCAGCGGTAACAGTCCGAAGACCATCGTGAGCGACGTCATCAGGATCGGACGCAGACGGACGGCTGCGGCATCGAGGGCAGCCTCGACGATGCTCATGCCCTGCCGACGGCGGGTGGTGGCGTATTCGGTAAGCAGGATGGCGGTCTTTGAGAGCAGACCGATCAGCATGATGAGTCCCGTCTGCATGTAGATGTTATTCTCCAGTCCCCATATTCTGGCGAAGAGGAACGAGCCTGCGAGTCCGAAGGGAACGCTCAGGATAACGGCCAGAGGGATGAACAGACTCTCATAGAGCGCACAGAGGATGAGGTAGATGAAGATGATACAGATTACGAAGACCAGGATCGTGGTGTTCTCTGCCGAAGCCTCCTCACGGGTCATACCACCAAATTCGTAGCCGTAGCCCTCGGGCAATACTTCGGCGGCTGTCTCACGGATGGCGTTGATGGCCTGTCCGCTGCTGTAGCCTTCGGCAGCCGTTCCACCGACCTGAATGCTGGGGAAGAGGTTGAAACGCATCAGCGTCTCGGAGCCATAGACACGCGTCAGTGTGAGATACTGGCCTATGGGCGACATCTCGCCCTGGTTGTTGCGTACGAAGATATTGTTGAGCGACTCCGTGTCGAGACGGTATTCCGGCGATGCCTGTACCATCACGCGATAGAGTTTGGTGAAGCGTACGAAGTTGGAGGCGTAAGAGCCGCCGATATAGCCGCTGAGTGCTGCGAGTACATCGCTTGGCGATACCCCTCGGCGCTTGCACAGGGCGGCATCGACTTCAACCCGGTATTGCGGATATTTCAGCGAGAAATTCGTGTACGCACGGCTGATCTCCGGGCGTTCGCTAAGGGCTGTTATGAGGCGGTTGGTGTAGTTATACAGGTCGTTGATGGTACCGCCGTGCTTGTCCTGGATATAGAGCTCGAAACCGTTGACTCGTGTAAAACCTGGCAGCATGTTCTGCGTGTTCACCTGAATCTTCGCATTGGCAATGTCGGCCGTGCGACGATAGATTTCCTCCACCACACTTTGCACATCGTCGCCCTTGCCCTTGCGCTCGCCCCAATTCTTGAGTTTCAGTGTGAAGTTACCATTCGACGACGACTGCTCGAAGCTGTTGCTGTTACCTGCAATGAGCGAGTAGATGCGTAGCTGCGGCAGGTCTTTGATGCGGGCCTCTATCTGTTTCAGAATGCCGTAAGTCTCGTGGAGACTGCTGCCTGGCGCAGCCTGTACATTAATAAATACGGTACCCATGTCTTCGTTGGGTACGAGTCCGGTCCTCGTGGTGCGCATCATCCAGCCGAGGCAGACGATAGCGAGAACGACGAGGCCAGCAGCCAGCCAACGACGGGGGATGAATCCAGCCACAGCATGCTGATAGCGGAGGGTGATTTTTTGGAGACAGGTGGACATAAAGCTCAAGAAGTTCTGGACTTTACCACCGGTCGCAGATCTATTGTCTTGAACTCCCTGAACTCCTTGAACTCCTTGTCTCTTTGTCTTCATCAACAACGCACAGAGGGCAGGGGAGAGGGTCAGGGCATTGAACAATGAGATACCCACAGCGATGGCCATCGTGAGTCCGAACTGTGTGTAGAAGGTTCCTGTGACGCCACCGATGAAACAGACGGGCACAAAGACCGCCATAAAGACAAGTGTGGTGGTGACCAGTGCCGAGGTGATGCCGTGCATGGCCTGTACGGTCATCTGTTTTGAGTTACTCCCTTCTGCACTTTCTAATCGTGCCTGAACGGCCTCGACGACCACAATGGCATCATCGACCACCGTTCCAATGACCAGTACGAGGGCAAAGAGTGTGAGCATGTTCAGCGAGAAACCGATGGCGTAGATGACGGCCAGGGTGGCAATCAGCGATACGATGATGGCGATGGCGGGGATGACAGTGGCGCGCCAGCTGCCAAGGAATAACCACACGACGAGAATCACCAACAACAGGGCTTCGAGCAGGGTCTCTACCACGCTGGCGATGGAGGCGTCGAGGAAGTCTTTCTTGCTCTCTAGATCCTCGATGACGATGCCTGGCGGCAGAGAATGGCGTATCTCCTCCACCTCACGGTCTATCTGTTTGATGATCTCGTTGGCATTGGAACCTGCCACCTGGTTGATGCTGATGTTGATGCCAGGCTTACCGTTGGTCTCACCTATTATATTATAGTTCTGCGAACCTAGCTCGACACGGGCAATGTCGCCTATGTGCAAGACATCACCACTGGGCAGCGAGCGGATGACCAACTGTTCGTATTCCTTCTCTTCCTCGTAGCGGCCGCGATATTTCAGTACGTATTGGAATGTGTTCTCGCTCTCAGCCCCCAGCGTACCTGTGGCCACCTCAACGTTCTGCTCGTTGAGTACCTGTGTCACATCAGCTGGCGTCAGCCCGTAGCGGGCCATCTTCAGCGGGTCGAGCCAGATGCGCATGGAGTAGTCGGCACCCATCACGTTCACTTCGCCCACACCGGGGATACGACTCAGACGCGGTTCGATATTGATCTTTGTATAGTTGGCCAAGAACGAACGGTCGAAGGTTGAGTCTGGGCTGTAGACGGCTATCTGTTTGATGTTGGAGGTCTGTCGTTTGCGGACGGTGATACCACTCTTTACGACGTCGCTCGGCAGACGGCCCTGTACGGTGGCGGCACGGTTCTGTACATTCACCATCGCCATATTGGGGTCTGTGCCCTGACGGAAGAAGATGCCGATGCTGGCGGTGCCGTTGTTTGAGGCCGACGATGTCATGTACATCATACCTTCTACACCGTTGATGGCTTCCTCCAGGGGGACGACGACACTCTTCTGTACGGTCTCAGCGTTAGCGCCTGTGTATGATGCTAGGATACGGACGGTAGGAGGGGCTATCTCTGGGAACTGCTCGAGGGCGAGTTGGCTCAGTCCGATGATGCCCACGAGCACCATCAGTACAGAAATCACTCCTGACAAGATCGGCCTGTCTATAAAGGTCTTTACGTTCATAATCCTCTATGCGGTAGCAAATTCTTCACTCTTCACTTTTCACTCTTCACTTCTATTCCTTCTTTCAGCAGTCCGGCACCTTCGGCGATGATGGTGTCACCTTCGCTGATGCCTTCTTCGACGATATATTCTCTACCGTTATCCTGCGAGAACAGAGTGACAGGCGTGGCCTTGGTCTTGCCGTTGATGATACGATAGACGAACGAACGGTTCTGTAACTCGTAGGTTGCCTCTTTAGGAATGACGATGCATTGCTGGCGGTGTGTGGGTACGACCACCGTAGCACTGCCGCCATTGTGCAGCAGATGTTCGCTGTTGGGGAACGAAGCGCGCAGCGTGACGGCTCCGGTCTGTGTGTCAACCGTTCCGCTGATGGCACTGATGCTGCCTTTCTGCTCGTACATCTGTCCGTTGCTCAGACGAAGACTGACAGCTGGAGCCTTGCTGATGAACGCTGACACGGAACCATACTGCGAGATGAGGTCGAGCACCTGGTTCTCGCTGATGCTGAAGTAGACGTACATCTCCGAGTCGTCGGCTACCGTCACCAGTGGCTCACTGATGCTACTGCTGACGAGTGATCCTACATGCCAGGGAATCATTGAGGCCACACCACTGACGGGACTCTTCACCTCTGTATAACTCAGGTTGTTGCGGGCGTTCACTTCCTGTGCCCTGGCTTGAGCCAATGCGGCCTCTGCCTCATAGAGGGCATTGCGCATGGTCTGTACAGATACGTCGCCAACTACATGTCCTTCCTGAAGTCGGGTCTCGTTATCGTAGTTCATCCGTGCCGTAGCCAGACGGGCCTCTGCACTCTTGCGGGCGGCCACAGCCACTTCCAATGCAGCACGGTAAGGCACCTGGTCGATGATGAACAGCGTCTGTCCTTTACGGACGGCCTGACCCTCGCCGGTGAGTATACGGGTGATGCAGCCCGATACCTGCGGCCGCACCTCTACAATCTGACGTCCGGTGAGCTTTGCACTATATTGACGTTCCAGGGTCATATCCTTCCGGCTTACAATCATTGTCTTATATTGGGCAGCATCGTGCCTTTTGCGTTTTTCCTCTCCGCAGGATGTAACCAATAGTGTGGCTGCGAGAACCATCATGATTGTCTTCTTTCGTCTCATAATCTCAGTTTTTAGTTGGGTGCATTGAAGGGGTTAAGCTTAGTCAGAGTGGTTTGCATCAGATGTAGCAAACAGAATGTCTTGCTGTATAAGGCCGTTGGTGGCGATGACACTGTTACCATAGGTGAAGTCGGCGTCGCCTGTGTAATCAGTGACTGTACCACCAGCCTCTTGTACAAGAAGAGCGCCTGCCATGAAGTCCCACTGTCCGATATATTGTTCGGCATAGCCATCGAGACGTCCGGCGGCCACATAACAGAGTGACATCGCTGCGGAACCGTTCATGCGGATACTGGCGCATCGGCCGTAGAAAGTGTCGATGAAATGCTTTGCTACAGGTTTGTAGGCCTCGCTGTTGTAGGGCAGCTGCAGACAGAGCAGGGCATCGTCGATCGCATGGTGGCTGACGTGAATGCGTTCACCATTCATGTAGGCTCCACCGTCTTTCCATGCATAGTAACACTCGGCAGCGCAGATCTCATAGACCACGCCGAGGAGAATCTCATGACCTTGTATCAGGGCAATGCTGACGGCATAGGGCGCATAGTGGTGGATGAAGTTGGTGGTGCCGTCGAGGGGGTCGATGACCCAAAGTAATTGTTGGCTGTCGTGACCTGCCGACCCTTCCTCGGTGATGAAGCCCGCCTCGGGCAACAACTCGCGCAAGGCAGCAACGATGAGTTGTTCGCTGCCTTTGTCGACATAACTCACATAGTCGTGGGCATGTTTGCGTTCCACGACATTGAACGAGAACTTTTCACACTCATCTGCAATATATGACCCCGCGCGTTTTGCAATATTGCAAACCGCGAGGGTCAGTTTTTGAAGATCCATAGAAATACGGATTAGTCTTCTGAGTCGCCTTTATAATGGAAGATGCCAATATTAGGCGTTGTGCCCATATCGCGGTCAGGTATGCCACCTCTCTTCATGATGGCCTTGTTATAGCCGCCATGCATCTTACCCACGTAAAGCAGCAAGTCGCTATAGGTGACGGTAGGAATGACCACGCCGAAGGCACCCCAGGCTACACGCACACCCTCAGGGTGAACGTTGTTGTGGATGTACGCCGTACGGAAGAACGTGTGGTTGTGGATCTCCAGACGGTTGAATTTCTTCAGACCTTCCATCAGATCCTTGTTAATCTGGGTCGTGTCGGCCTTGGTGAAGATGTGACCGAAGTTACTGATGTAGTCATCGATCCTGTCTCCCTTGATACTGTCGTTGTCCTCGATGCACTCCAGAAGACCGTCAGCGGTCTCTGACGCCATCGATTCCTTGCTGGGTTTAGTAATAATGGCTAAGATAAGCAGGATAAGGATGATGCCTGCCAGAATGATGAGCTTACCGAGACAGCTGTGATAGAAGGCCTGTCCGACTGTTTCCTTTTGTTTAAAGTTGTCTGAGCGATACATAAGTTTAAATTTTATTATTGTGAATTAAGTTCATGAATTCCTGGCGCGTCTTGGCCTGGTTGAAAGCACCGCAGAAGTCGCTGGTGGTGGTGATGCTGTTCTGCTTCTCCACACCGCGCATCTGCATGCACATATGTCGAGCCTCCACGACGACCATTACGCCGAGGGGCTTAAGTGTCTGTTGGATACACTCCTTGATCTGTAGTGTCATACGTTCCTGAACCTGCAGACGGTGACTGTAGATGTCTACCACACGGGCAATCTTTGAAAGTCCCGTGATGTATCCGTTAGGGATGTAAGCCACGTGCACCTTACCGTAGAAGGGTATCATATGGTGTTCGCAGAGCGAGAAGAAGTCGATGTCCTTGACGATGACCATCTGGGAGTAATCCTCCTTGAAGAGTGCCTGTCGTAGCACCTCATGGGCATCCATCTCATAACCTCTGGTGAGCACCTGCATGGCCTTCGCCACACGCATAGGGGTCTTTTGGAGCCCCTCACGAGTGGGGTCTTCACCCAGCAGCCGGAGGATATCCTGGTAGTGGGCGGCAAGTGCTTCGAGACCTTCTCTGTATTCTGTTTCCGGGTTCATGCAGTGGATATTAGGGATTTGACGTTTCCGGCTCCTCAACGGGTGTCACGTAAGGCACAGTAATCTTGCCTTTGACGATAATGGCTGAGCTGTAGCCGAGTTTCTTCACGGAACGGAGTATCTCTGAGGCTTCTGCGTATGTACGGTAGTTACCCATACGACAGATCCATCGGGGGGAGTAGAAATGTACATAGACGGGTTCGCCGGGGAAGAGTGCGTTTATCTCTCGGCCAATGCGTTCGGCCTTGATGCGGGCATCACGGGAATTTCCACCGGCAAAGACCTGTACACGGAAACCGTTGGTCTTATAGCCGCCTTTCATGACTTTCTTGCGGATAGTGGTTTCGTCACTGGTCGTGGCAGTCGTCGTGTCAGGTTGCTGTCGCAGGGCAGTGACGGTAGGTCGTTGAGTGGTTCCGGTATCGGGTTTTGAGGTTGTTGTAGCAGTGTTAGTCTTCTGGTCTGTCTGTTTTTGAGTTACGGACTGGCTCTTGGTTTGTGTCTGTGGGACGACCATTGTCGTCTTTGGTCCGTTGATCAGGTCGTCGATGGCCTTGTCCTGTGTGATGGTAACCTTGCCTTCACCGTTCTTGCTCTGTTGGAGTCTTTGGGTGAAGGATGATTGTGCGTTGGCCGCCGTCATGCAGCCAACACACATCATCAATATGGTAGTAAGTCGTTTCACTTCTTACTTCTTCCAAGCGTCGATAATACCCTTGAAGTCGGCAGCCTTCAGTGAGGCACCACCAATCAGACCACCATCGATGTCGGGCTTTGCAAACAGCTCAGGAGCGTTGCTGGCCTTGCAGCTACCACCATAGAGGATAGTGGTGTCGTCGGCTACAGCCTGACCGTACTTCTCGGCAATGATTGAACGGATGTAAGCGTGGATCTCCTCAGCCTGCTCAGCGGTAGCGGTCTTACCAGTACCGATAGCCCAGATGGGCTCGTAGGCGATAACGATCTTGCGGAAGTCCTCCTCGCTCAGGTTGAATACAGAACCCTCGAGCTCGGCCTTCACGACCTCGTTCTGCTTGCCAGCCTCGCGCTCCTCGAGTGACTCGCCGATACAGAAGATCACCTTCAGATCGTTCTTCTGAGCCAGCAGCACCTTCTCCTTCAGGATTTCGGGAGTCTCCTTGTAGTACTCACGACGCTCTGAATGACCCAGGATCACGTACTGGGCACCAGTGCTCTTCACCATCTCGGCAGAAACCTCACCAGTGAAAGCACCCTTCTCCTTGTCGGCGCAGTTCTCAGCACCCAGACCGATGATGTTCTGGTCGAGGAACTGTGCGATAGAAGCGAGGTGGATAAACGGTGTGCAGATGACCACACCACAGTTGGGCTTGTCAGCCTTCAATGTCTCGTTAAGCTCCTTTGCAAGAGCGATACCATCCTGGAGATTCATGTTCATCTTCCAGTTTCCTGCTACAATTTTCTTTCTCATAATTCTTTCTTCTTTTTTATTTAAAGGGTTGATTTTCTTCTTTCTCAGCCAACGGCTCCATGCCCACAGGCGGTCGGCGATGGTGAGTAGTGCCAGAGGTAACACAAACCACAGCAGCAGCATGGCTATCTTGCTGGGGATGCTGTCATTGGGCATTTGACCTATCTCATGACGTTCCAACGGTTGGACGCTGTCTTTCTCAGAGAGCACCGGCAGTCTGTTGTGGCTCCATTTGCGGATAACGGTACCGTCCTTCAACAGCACGAGTCCGGGATTGGAGCGGACGATGGTCTTCAGGGTGATCTCGTCGGTATTGCAGAAGGGATATTCTGCTCCCGTGATATCCTGCCAACGGCTGATGGCTTGTCCTGAACTGGCCGTCAGGCAGTAGAAAGGATAGCCCTGTCCCGTACAGTACTCATACCACTCGTTGATGCGGTCCAACTGTGAGTCGTCGGCCTGTTCCAGATGTGGTGATACCAGCAGGAAGGTGTAACCTTCGCTGTTGAGAACCTCCTCTGTGATGTCACCATCCTCCGAGTCGATGAAAAACTCGGCATAGGGTGAATCCTGACCTTCCATCATCTCCTGCCATCCCTCGCGCAGGTTCGTCCCCACGTGATAAGGCCTGAAGTCGAAAAGCGGCAGGTCATACAGGCACCATATGGCGATGAAAAGGATGAACAGGGTGGAGTAGTTGAAAACTATCCATTGGTTGCTCAGACTGATCATCCGTGCCATGTCCTTGGGCCATAGGGCCACGAGGATAGCAGCTGCCAGCAAGACGACATTCTTCCAGAAGGTCTGCCAGTTGGTGAGCACGATGGCATCGCCGAAGCATCCGCAGTCGCTGATAGGGTCGGTGAGTGCCAGCCATAGCGTGAGCAGTGTCCAGACGCTCATCAGTACCACCAGAAACTTGGAAACCAGACGCCTGTGGATGGCGAAGAGCAGACAGATGCCGATAAGGAACTCCATGGCGGAGATGGTCACCGAGGCACCCAGTGTCAGATAATCCGGCACGTACTGCCCCAAGTGCATCGCGTTCAGGTAATCGCGTATTTTGTACTGTGTGCCCAGTGGGTCTACCGCTTTCACAAATCCTGAGAGGATAAATGTTACGGCGAGCAGCAACCGGGCGATGTTTACAGCGATTTGTCTCACTCTGTCAATTTAATAACTCCAAAGACCGCGTAGTTGATGATGTCCATATAGTTGGCATCGATACCCTCAGAGACGAGTGTCTCGCCCTGCAGGTTTTCAATCTCTTTGATTCTCTCTATCTTGGTGAGGATGAAGTCAGTGTACGAACTGACGCGCATAGAGCGCCATGCCTCATCATAGTCGTGATTCTTACGTTTCATCAGCTCCAGCGCCTCGTGGGCATACTGGTCGTAAAGCGCCATGGCCTGCTCGTTGGTGATGTCCACTACATCGGCAAAGCCTTTGTTCAACTGGATAAGTCCTACGATGCCGTAGTTGATGAGCGCGATGAACTCCGGACGGATGCCTTCGCCCACCATGCTCTCCTTCTTGATCTCGAGCGAACGGATCCGCTTCGCCTTGATAAAAAGCTGGTCGGTGAGTGCTGTGGGACGCAGGATGCGCCACGAGGCCTTGTAGTCGTGGAGTTTCTTCTCGAAGAGGGCGCGGCACTCGGCCATCGCCTGCTCAAACTGGGTGTTCGTAAGATCCAAACGAGCCATGGTCTATTCTTTTTGCTTCTTATGGATGTAACGTATCTTGGCACCAAGGGTCTCGCACTGTGTGCGCAACGAGTCACGCTTCATGCGGGTCCTGGTGAGCATTGTCAACTCCTCTGCAGTCGCTCTGAGGGCGGCCTTGTCTTTCTCCACCTTCGCCGTCTGGTAGTCAAGGTCGTGCTGGATGGCCTGCAACAGGCTGTCGGTGACGGCCAACTCTTCCTGAGCTTTCTTCAGTTCAATGTCCTGATAGAGCTTCAGGGCCTTCTTGCGGGTGTTGATGGCATTGGGATACACCTTGCGCAACGAGTCGATGGTGGAGAGTGCTGCCTGGTAGTCGCTTGCCCCAAACTGTTCTTCAGCCTGTTGCAACAACTGCTCAGCCTGTTGCTGTCTGTTGTCCTTGCAGGCAACAGCCAGGATCAGAAAGAGTACCGTCGCCATCGCGTACGAAATGCGCTTCAATGTCATCATTTTGTCAGAGGTCTGTATAAAAATCTCTGCAAAGGTAGAAATAATTTCCGAAATAGCCAAAGAATCTTCCCTTTTTCATTGACTTTTATAGTGATAAATTTGGTTTTTCGCTATATTTTGCCTAATTTTGCACCCACGAAAACGAATAACTGCATGAAATTATATAGCGACGAAGAATTAGCAGACCTATTAGACCAGGAGATATTCCACCAGATTAGTGAGGCTGCAGACCAATTAGGTCTGGAGTGCTATGTGGTGGGTGGCTATGTCCGTGACATCTTCCTCGAGCGCCCCTCGAACGACATCGACGTGGTGGTCGTGGGAAGTGGTATCTCTGTGGCTCAGGAACTGAAACGGATGCTGGGTCGCAAGGCGCATCTCTCCGTCTTTAAGAACTTCGGCACGGCGCAGGTCAAGTTTTCGAAGAGTGAAGTCGAGTTTGTCGGTGCCCGTAGGGAGAGCTACAGCCACGATTCGCGCAAGCCCATCGTGGAGGATGGAACCTTGGAGGATGACCAGAACCGTCGTGACTTCACCATCAATGCGATGGCGATCTGTCTGAACAAAGACCGTTTTGGCGAACTCGTCGATCCCTTCAACGGACTGGCTGACCTTGAGGACGGTATCATTGCCACCCCGTTGGAGCCGGACATCACTTTCAGCGACGACCCGTTGCGTATGATGCGATGCATCCGCTTTGCCACACAGCTGAATTTCCAGATCGAAGATGAGACCTTTGTCGCTTTGGAGCGGATGGCCGACCGTATCAAGATTGTCAGTGGTGAGCGTATCAAGGATGAACTCAATAAGATTATCATGGCACCGCATCCCAGCATCGGCTTCGAATACCTGCAACGCTGTGGTCTTCTGCAGATTATCCTGCCTGAGCTCTCCGCCTTGGATATCGTCGACCAGAAAAACGGCCGGGCGCATAAAAACAACTTCTATCACACCCTCGAGGTGCTGGAGAACGTCGTAAAAAGTGAAGCTCCACTCTGGCTGCGCTGGGCCGCTCTGCTGCACGACGTGGGTAAGACCAAGTCGAAACGTTGGGACCCCGCCATCGGCTGGACTTTCCACAACCACAACCTGATCGGGGCCAAGATGGTACCGCAGATCTTCCGTCGGCTGATGTTGCCGATGGACATGAAGATGAAATACGTCCAGAAACTGGTGGAGTTGCACATGCGTCCCATTGCCATTGCCGATGATGAGGTGACGGATTCGGCCGTACGTCGGCTGTTGAATGATGCCGGTGAGGATATCGAGGATCTGATGATGCTCTGCGAGGCGGATATCACGTCGAAGAACGAGGTGCGCAAGAAACTGTTCCTTGAGAATTTCCGGATGGTGCGCGAGAAGCTCACGGACTTGAAGGAAAAGGACTATGTGCGTCTGTTGCAGCCTGTGATCGACGGCAATGAGATCATGGAGATGTTCCACCTGAAGCCTTCACGTGAGGTGGGCATCCTCAAACAATACCTCAAGGATGCGGTCCTTGACAACCGCGTCGAAAACGAGCGAGAGCCTCTCATGGCCCTCCTGATGCAAAAAGCGAAAGAAATGAAACTGGATTAAAAAAAGTTGTCCAAGTTGTTCAAGTTGTCGTCTTAAAAGATTGTTATATGAAGAAACTATTACTAACCGCAATTGTCACTCTGATCTCTATGCAGATTTGGGCTAACCCAGTAGACGAGTTGCTGGAGCGTATCGACAAGGGCGCTTCGGCGAAGTTTAAGACACAGTTGGTAAAGAGTGACAAGGACTTCTTCGAACTCGACCAGCAGGGCAAGAAGGTGGTCATCAGGGGCAACACGTGGGTGAACATCGCCTCGGGACTGAACTGGTATTTGAAGTACTATGCCGGTATCCACCTCTCATGGAACCAGATGCAGGCCAAGCTGCCCGCCGTGATGCCTGCTGTGACTAAGAAAGAACGCCACGAGACCGATCTGACCCTGCGGTACGACTTCAACTACTGCACTTTCTCTTATTCCATGGCCTTCTGGGATTGGGCGCGTTGGGAAAAGGAGATCGACTGGATGGCGCTGCACGGCATCAACCTGCCGTTGGCCATCGTCGGTGAAGAGTGCGTCTGGCGCAATATGCTCCTGAAACTGGGCTATTCGGAAGAAGAGGTCGGGAAGTTTATTGCAGGTCCGGCATTCCTGGCCTGGTGGGAGATGAACAACCTCGAAGGGTGGGGTGGACCCTTGCCACTCTCTTGGTACGACCGTCAGGAGAAGTTGCAGAAGCAGATCCTCGCCCGTATGAAACAGCTGGGTATGCACCCCGTATTGCCAGGCTACTGCGGTATGGTGCCTCACGACGCCAAAGAGAAACTCGGCTTGAACGTGGCTGACGCGGGACTGTGGAACGGTTTCCAGCGTCCGGCAAATCTCCTGCCTACCGATGAACGGTTCTCTGAGATTGCCACCTTATATTATAATGAACTCACTAAGCTCTTCGGCAAGGCCGACTATTACTCGATGGATCCTTTCCACGAGAGTAATGACGACCCTTCCATCGACTACGCTAAGGCCGGTGAGGCGATGATGCAGGCCATGAAACGGGTGAATCCGAAGGCCGTATGGGTGATCCAGGGTTGGACGGAGAATCCGCGCGAGGCGATGGTCGATGGCATGAAAACCGGCGACCTGCTGGTGCTCGACCTCTTCTCGGAGTGTCGTCCGATGTTCGGCATCCCCAGCATCTGGAAACGTGAAGAGGGCTATAAACAACACCAGTGGCTCTTCTGTCTCCTCGAGAACTTCGGTGCCAACGTCGGCCTCCACGGCCGCATGGACCAGCTCCTCGACAACTTCTACAGCACAGACTATTCACTATTCACTAATCACTATTCACTCCGAAAGGGTATCGGCTTCACCATGGAGGGCTCAGAAAACAACCCCGTGATGTTCGAGTTGATGAGTGAGCTGCCTTGGCGGCCGGAGAAATTTAAGAAGGAAGACTGGATCCGTAGTTATGTCAAGGCTCGCTACGGCGTGGAGGATCCTAACATCGAACGGGCGTGGCTGATCCTTGTGCGTAGCATTTACAACTGTCCTGCAGGCAACAACCAGCAGGGTCCTCACGAGAGTATTTTCTGCGGACGGCCCACGTTGAATAACTTCCAGGCATCGTCATGGTCGAAGATGAAAAATTATTATGATCCTGCCAATACGCGTGAGGCTGCAAAGCTGATGAACAGTGTGGCGGAGAAGTATCGCGGCAACAACAATTTTGAGTACGACCTTGTGGATATTACCCGTCAGGCGCTTGCCGACCAAGCGCGTCTGCAGTATCAACGTGCCATTGCCGACTACAAGGCCTTTGCCCGTGATGAGTTCGAGTCTGACTATCGTCGTTTTCTCTCTATGCTACTTGCTCAGGACAAACTCCTCGGTACCCGTTCCGAGTTCCGTCTTGGCCATTGGACCCAGGATGCCATCAATGCAGGTGTCACGCCAGAGGAAAAACGTCTCTATGAGTGGAATGCCCGTGTGCAGATCACAACCTGGGGCAACCGCTATTGCGCCGATACCGGCGGCCTGCGCGACTATGCCCATAAAGAGTGGCAGGGACTGTTGAAAGATTTTTACTATGTACGTTGGGAAGCCTACTTCAAAGCCCTGTCGGCTCAGATGAAGGCGCAGACGGGTCCCCAGCCCGAATTGCTGGGTGGTGGACCTAACGCCACGAAGACGGCGGCCGAACTCTTCCAGATGGCCCTGCCTCAGGAGGTGAAGCTCGACTACTACGCCATCGAGGAGCCCTGGACGCTCCGTCAGAATCCTTATAGCGCTGCTCCGGAAGGTTCTCCCGTCGATGTCGCCCGCGAAGTCATGGACCTCATCACTATTCGCTAATCATTATTCACTATGCAAAATAAGCGTCTTCTCTCCCTCGATATCCTCCGTGGTATCACTGTCGCAGGAATGATCCTGGTCAACAACGGCTGGGGCCTGTCTTTCGATATGCTTGGCCACTGCAAGTGGAACGGCATGACCCCCTGCGACCTCGTATTCCCCTTCTTCCTCTTCATCATGGGTATCTCGTGTTACCTGTCCCTGGTGAAGTCGGAGTTCAAACCTACGTCGAAGGTCATACGCCGTATCATCAAACGTACCGTTCTGCTTTTTGCCATCGGTCTGTTTATTAACTGGTTCGACCACGCCATCGAGGGCGACCTTCTCTGTTTCGGTCATCTCCGCATCTGGGCGGTCATGCAGCGTATCGCGCTCTGTTATGGCATCGTGTCGCTCTTCGCCCTCTTCTGTAACCATAAATACACGGTACCTGTGATCATCGGCCTGCTGGCTGTTTATGCAGCTATTCTCGTCTTCGGTAACGGTTATGTCTATGATGCCGATGTGAATATCCTGGCTAGGGTCGACCGGAGTCTCTTCGGTGTCGACCACCTCTATCAGAAGAGTCCCGTTGATCCTGAGGGACTGGTGGGTACCATCTCGTCCGTCGCACACACCTTGCTGGGTTTCTACTGCGGAAAACTCATCCGTGAGAAGGAGACCATTGAGCAGAAGATGATCGCCCTGTTTGTCGTGGGCACGGTCTGTGTCATTGGTGGTTATCTGCTCACCTACGGTCTGCCATTGAACAAGCGCATCTGGAGTCCTAGTTTCGTCTTGGTCAGCTGCGGCCTTGCCACGTTGCTTCAGGCTGTATTAATGTACGTTATTGACTTGAGCGGTAGCAAATTATTCACTATTCACTATTCACTATTAACTTTTTTCCGTGTCTTTGGCGTCAACGCCCTTGCCCTCTATGTGTCGAGTGAGCTCCTCGCCATCATTTTAGGTAATATCGGTGTCTCTGAGGTGGTTTATGGTTGGATCCACGCCATTGTCTCACCTTTAAAGTTGGCCTCGCTCACCTACGCCCTTTACTTCGTGCTGCTGAACTTCGCCATCGGCTATGTGCTCTACCGCAAGAAGATCTACATCAAACTCTGACCCGTTTAGCCCTATGAAGAAGATTTATAAAGCGCATATCCTCTATACGAAGGAGAAAAACCATTTCGAGGTGTTGGAGAACGGCTATGTCGCTGTCGATGCCGATGGGTGTGTCCTCGGTGTGGCCCCTGACCTGACGTCACTCCATGTTCAATGTTCAATGTTCAATGTTCAATCTCCTGACGCTGACGTCATCGACTTTGGCGACCGGTTGCTGATACCGGCCATGAACGATGTGCATGTCCATGCGCCGCAGTATCGCAATCAGGGCATCGCCATGGATCTTGAGCTGTTGCCGTGGCTTCAGAACTATACCTTCCCCGAGGAGACGAAATATGCCGATACGGCCTATGCCGAGCGGATGTACCGTCGCTTTATCCGTGATCTGTGGCGCTTCGGCACTATGCGGGCCTGTGTGTTTGCCACCAGCCATACCGAGAGCACGCGTCTGTTGATGCGTCTCTTCCGGGAGTCGGGCATGGGCGCCCTGGTGGGCAAGGTGGCCATGAACCGTAACTGTCCCGAAGGCCTCTCCGAGTCCGTTGAGACTATGGTGCAGGGCTACGAGTCCCTCATCGCGGAAGCAAATTCTTGCGTCCCTTCACTTCCCTCACTTGTCAGGCCGATTATCACCCCCCGTTTCATCCCCTCCTGTACCCCGGAGATGCTCCGTGCTTGTGGCGAACTGGCTGCCAAGTACCAGTTGCCCGTACAGTCCCACCTCTCGGAGAACAAGGACGAAATAGCCCTGGTAGCTGAGTTGGAACCTGAGAGCACGTGCTATGGCGATGCCTATGACCGTTATGGACTCTTCGGACAGACACCTACCGTGATGGCCCATTGCGTGTGGACCGAAGGCGAGGAGTTGGCGTTGATGAAGCGTAACCATGTCATGGTGGCCCACTGTCCGACGTCGAACCTGAATCTTGCCTCGGGCCTGGCGCCCATCCGTATGTTTCTTGAAGAGGACGTGCCCGTCGGTCTTGGCAGCGACATCAGTGGCGGCCACGACCTGAACATCTTCCGCATGATGGTCTATGCGATACAGGTCAGCAAGATGTACTACCAGCAGCATCATGACCGTCAGTTCCTGACCCTCTCCGAAGCTTTTTGGATTGCCACGAAGTCGGCAGGCAGTTTCTTCGGACGTGTGGGCAGCTTCGAGCCCGGCTATGAGTTCGATGCACTCGTCATCAACGACTCTGACCTGAATCACGACAACTACTCGCTGCTGGAACGTCTTGAACGCTACATCTATCTGGGCGATGACCGCCAGATCGAGCACCGCTTCTGCCGCGGAAAGGAAATCTTGGCAGCGTGATTTGAGTAAAATTGCAGAAAGAATGGAGTAAAATATCATACAAAACGCCATATATTTAAAAAGACTGCCGTGATATTTGGATAATATCGGAAAGTTTAAAATAAAAGAAGTATAAATAATTACTAATATTTAATAAATAAACATATTACCACACTTTTTATTTGCAAGATATTGAAAAATACATTATTTTTGCAAATAAAAAGCGGAAAATTATGTGGACAGAGTTGAGTGATCCTGCGATTCTCCAGAAGATTGGAGGTAGAATACGCGACTATCGGATGCGCATGGAGATAACCCAAGGCGAGTTGGCCGAAAGGTCTGGTGTCAGTATGGGAACTATAGTAAGACTGGAACAGGGAAACGCTGTCTCCACATTACTCTTTGTAAGTATCCTACGCACATTAGGTTTACTTGAGAACATGGACGTCTTGTTGCCGGAACTTGGCATCAGTCCTATTCTGATGAAGAAGATGCAGGGTAAGAAGATGATGCGCGTTAGACATAAGAAGGAGGAATAAGATATGGAAGACCTGATAGTTGACGTGAAGTTATGGGGACGATTAGTGGGTTCGTTGGTCTGGGACGCTACTACAGGCATGGCTGTCTTTGAGTATGACAGCGCCTTCAGGCGAAACGGTATAGAACTGGCTCCCCTGACGATGCCTCTGTCCCTTGGCAATCGTCCATTCTCTTTTCCAACCAATCGGACAGAGTGTTTTAAGGGCCTGCCAGGACTGATTGCCGATGCATTACCCGATAAATTCGGTAATCAGATTATCACAGAATGGTTCACGCGTCAAGGGCTGCCCGTGGGTGAGATCACCCCTTTAGAACGGCTGTGCTATGTCGGTCAGCGTGCCATGGGTGCCTTGGAGTTTGAACCAAGCAAGTCTTCTGCGCTCCTGAATGAATCGACGGAAATATACATTGATGAACTGACCCGGTTAGCTGAGGATATCTTTACGAAGCGTGAGGCTTTTCAGGAGCGGATGTTTCAGGAAGACAAGACCATTCTCGATATTCTCCGTGTTGGAACCTCTGCTGGTGGAGCCAAGCCAAAGGCCATCATTGCCTATAACGAACAGACAAACGAGGTCCGTTCCGGACAAGTGAAGGCACCTGATGGTTTCGGCTATTGGCTGTTGAAGTTCGATGGCGTCACCTATTCCGAACACGATTCCATCACAGTGAATCCGAAAGGAATCGGCAATGTAGAATATGCCTATTACAAGATGGCCCAGGCCTGTGGCATTGAGATGGCGGAGTGCCGGCTGTTGACAGAAAATAGCAATCATCACTTCATGACCCGTCGATTCGACCGTACGGACAGCGGTAATAAGATACACATGCAAACTGTTGCCGGCTTGGCTCATCTTGACCGTGACCAGCGACACTCCTACGAGGAAGTGTTTGGTATAATCCGGAAGATGAATCTACCTATGGAAGCCTCGCTTCAGTTGTTCCGCAGGATGGTCTTTAATGTTGTTGCCCGTAACAACGACGACCATACCAAGAACTTCTCCTTCCTGATGGACCAGCAGGGCCGCTGGAAGCTGGCGCCAGCCTATGATATCTGTTACTCCTACAAGCCTGGCGGCAGATGGATCGGTCAGCACCAGTTGTCGTTGAATGGTAAACAGGACGGTTTCACCCGCCTTGATTTATCGACGGTAGGCGAGAGAATGGGAATCCGCCGATGTGGTGAAATCATTGACGAAGTGTCTCATGCCGTCAGCATGTGGCGAAGCATTGCACAAGACTGTGGCGTCAGGGAAAGCCATATTAACGAGATTGAGAAAAACCTGTTGTCATGATAAAAATCGGACTGATATTTGGTCAGTCCGATTTTTTTGTATATCTTTGCAGCGCGATTTGAGTAAAATTATAGAAAGAATTGAGTAAAACCACAAGCAGAATTGAGTAAAATGTCATATCGATTTGAGCAATGGAATATATTCGTAAACAGTTCTATACGCTAAAGGAACGGGTTCTGGAACCCAGAAAATTCATGCAGGTGTTGGCCGGTCCACGACAGGTGGGGAAGTCCATGCTAGTAAATCAGGTGTTGGTGCAGGTGAGCATTCCCCATACTATCGAGGTGGCGGATGCGGTGGACCCGAAGGACAGCGATTGGATTCATCGCGTTTGGGAATCGGCCCGCACCACGATGATGCTCAGGAAATTGGACGAGTACCTGCTGGTGATAGACGAGGTGCAGAAGATTGAGAACTGGAGCGAGGTGGTGAAACGGGAATGGGATGCTGACTCGCGCAATCGTGTGAACCTGAAGGTGGTGCTGCTGGGGAGTAGCCGTCTGCTGCTGAAGAAGGGACTGACGGAATCGCTGGCGGGACGGTTTGAACTGATCAGAATGCCGCACTGGAGCTTGCAGGAAATGCGTGATGCTTTCGGGGTATCGCTGGACGAGTATATCTACTTTGGCGGCTATCCCGGGCCTGCACACATGATAAAGGACGAGCGCAGGTGGCGGAAATACATCAAGAACTCGCTGTTGGCTCCAGCCATTGAGAAGGACGTGATAATGACGTCGAACATCTATAAACCGGCCCTGATGAAGCAGCTGTTCGAACTGGGGTGCAGCTATTCGGCAGAGATACTATCGCTCACCAAAGTGATGGGGCAGTTACAGGATGCAGGCAATGTGACCACACTGGCCGGCTATCTGGAGATTCTGGACCAGTGCGCCTTGTTGACGGGCATGCAGAAATATGCCAACGATGAGGCACGCAAGCGTGGTTCCATCCCGAAGTATCAGGTGTATAACAATGCTTTGCTGACGGCCTACAAGGGTCGCGGGTTCATTGCGGACCGGACGGACACGAAAGTGTGGGGCCGCTGGGTGGAGAGTGCCGTGGGAGCACACCTGCTGAGCATGGCGGACGAGCTGGATTATAAGGTGTTTTATTGGCGCGAGCCGTCGAGGAATGCTGCTCAGGGCGATTTGGAGGTGGACTTTGTGATTGTGCGAGATGGCGAGGTGACGGCCATTGAGGTGAAGAGCGGCCGCAGAGGGATGAATTCCGGTCTGCCCGAGTTCGTGGAGGCCTTCCATCCCAAACAGTCGTTTGTGGTAGGAACCGGTGGCGTGAGTCTGGAGGATTTCTTGAATAGCGAAGTGGAGGGGATAATAGGATGAAACGGATAGTTTATCTTGTAATGGTGATTGGGGTGCTTCTGGGCTGCGGGGAGCGGCGGGAGTACAGGGAGATGCTGTCGCGGGCGGAGGAGATGATGAACGATCATCCCGACTCGGCCCTGATGATACTCGACAGCCTCGGACAGCATGAGAAAGAGTTTGGCCGTCACTTCCGGATGCAATACCTCCTACATCGGACCAATGCTTACAATAAACTAGACACACTTTTTCATTCCACAAACGAAATCCAAAGTCTGGCAGATTATTTCGAAGACAATGGTACGGCCAACGAACAGATGCTTGCCTACTATCTTTTGGGGCGTGCATATTTTGACATTCACGAAGCACCATTGGCTTTGAAGTATTACCAGATGGCTTCAGAAAAGGCTGATACAACAGACAATAATTGCAATTTCAGACAATTAAGTCGCATCTATGGGCAGATGAGTCGTATCTTTTATCAACAAAATTTGATGGATCTGGACCTTAAGTTTACAGACTTAGAAACAAAGTATGCTTGGATAGCTAAAGACACGCTAAATGCTCTTCTAAGTATGACAGAAAAGATTTATATCTATCAGAAAAAGAATCAAGTTGATTCTGCTATAATTATGTGTACAAAGCTAACAGAATTGTTTGAATCGTATGGCCAAAAGCAGATTTCTTCATGTCTACCTATAATAATTCTTCGAGATTTGATAAATAGAAAAGAAATTAGTAAAGCAAAGGCTTACATGGATAGATATGAAACAGAATCTGGTTTCTTTAATTCAAATAATGAAATTGAAACAGGGCGTGAGATATATTATTATTCAAAAGGCCAATATTATCTTGCAACCCATCAATATGATTCCGCAGAATATCTGTTTAGAAAAGAATTAAAGGATGGAAAAGACTTTAATAATCAAAATGCAGGGGCAAGAGGACTCGCTAAGCTCTTCCAATTGAAGCATCTAGGGGATTCTGCAGTCAAATATGCTTTATATAGCTATGAAATGAATGATTCTGTTTACGCTCAAATGGCTATTAAAGAAGTCGAACAGATTCATGGCCTGTATGATTATACGCGTAATCAAGAAATTGCTCAGCAAGAGATGGAGAGAGCTGAGAGAGAAGAAGAAAAGGCACAAACAATCCTGATATTCTTTTTCTTATTTGTAATAGTAACAGCTGGATTTGCTAATATCATACATAAGAAGAGAAAAGAAGAACGACGAAAATACGAAGAAAGTATATCGGCGTTAGCTAAAACCCAATCTGATATTCTATTGTTGCGGTCAAATGCAGCAAAATACGAGAAGAAAATAGAACAACTTATTGAAGACAAAGAGACAGAAGCTGCTAGATTAAATAGTGATATAGAGGAATATAAGAAAAAAATTGGTTCTCAGAAAGATTCGGCAGAAACTCAGTTACAAAAATCAAAGATATATAGCGACCTTCGGAAGACTGCGGGGAAAGGAATTATGATAACAGAGGAAGAATGGCATCATATTTATGTGATGACCATCGAGATCTTTCCTTCTTTCTATCAATTCATTTCTTCCAAAAAATACGAATTAAACGATAAGGAGTTTAATACTAGTATTCTCATTCGCTTACATTTCACTCCCAAAGAAATAGCAAATATGTTAGGTGTCTCTTCGCCATATATTACCAAAATACGTAATCAGATGATGAAGAAACTTTTTGGGGTTGAGGGCACTTCAAAAGAGCTGGATGAGAAACTTATGGATTATTCTTGATATACAGCAACAGTTTTTATATCAGTAACCTCCTGATATTCAGTTCTTTCAAAGGCTGGTTAATTCTTGGTTAATTCTGAGCTAATACTTTCTTCTTTTGTTTTATCTGAAACTAATACCTTTGCACCCGCTTTCGGCAAAAGTGCCGTTATGCAGTAATGGTAATATAATAAAAAACAAAAGAAATGTATGTATGAAAAAGATGATCCTAAATGTGTTCCTGCTAATAGGAACAGTCATGTTAGCTTCCAGTTGCTGCAATGATGACGATTATATACAGGAAGGTATACTTAGAGTATCATTCAGCAATTTGTCCAGCATAAGCAATGATGCTAAAGTTAGTGTTGAGATAATGGACATAGCAAACAGAGAACACGTTATTGTTGAGAAGATTACTTATGGAAACTGTCCTATAGAGATTACTCTCAATACTGGTAACTACTTAGTTCGCATCATGTCTGGCAGTCTCATAAAACTTCAGGGCATTCAAATACGAAAGGATAAAGTGACGGAACTATCTTTATCACAATAAATAATAGTTGAGAAAATGGCGAAAGTAAAAGCACTAACGGGCTTGCTTGGCATAATATATGTGCTTTCTGTCATTCCTGCTTTGGGGCAGACGAATCGGAAATGGTCGATGCAGGCAGGTTTGGGAGGGTTGAAGATGATACAAAACGACTACCATGGTAGACTAAACTATGTGAGCGAGGATCAGGGGAACTGTTATTATCTAAAAGGCGGTTATTATCTTCAATCAGGTTTGGTGCTGATTGGAGGACTGACTCTTGAGCAACAGGGCCTCTTCACCAACTATTCCAATGGTATAGGATTGAAAAAAGTCAACCTGTTTGGTTTGGAGATTGGCGGAAAGTACTACTTTTTTCCCTGTAAATGGATTGTTCAGCCTCACATTGGTGCCTCGTTGTTTCTCAATATACTCAATCTTGGGCATCAACAGGGTGAGAATCATGTGGTGGCAGAGGAAGGATATTCTGGTAGTCATGGCGTACTGACTTACGACGTTCAGTGTCCTGCGCTGAGTTTTGCACCATGTATTGGTGTAGATATCCATCTTTTGGGTAGCTTGTCGCTCTGTATTGATTATGACGTTCGATTTGGTCTTTGGGGACATAATAAGAGTGAGTTACGATTTACCGATGGACCAATAGTGGGGCATGTTGTGGGAATCGATGAGCGGAATCTGCGTAGTTGTATTTCAGTCGGTATGAAACTTGACATCCCTGTTAAGCCAATTAGTGAGATGGATAGAAATAATCTGCTTTGGTTGATTTATAGTTTGATATCTCCAAATACCTGTAAATAACAAAACTCAAAATTTGATAAAACAATGAAATAGTGATGAGTCCGTAAAATAATCGCAAAAGATTTGGGCGTTTCAAAGATTTGCACTATCTTTGCACCCGTAATGTACACATCGTTCCTGTCCCCGTGTGTAATGTATTTATAATGTATGAGAAGTTATGAAAAAGTGTTTGTTTAGTTTAAGATGCCTTTCATTATTAGCGGTAATGTTGATGATGATAAGCTTTGTTGGTTGTAGTAATGACAGCAACCAGATGGTGGATGAATTATTGAGCACAAGAAATGCTGATGAATCTGATTCTACGAATGCTGGTCCTGTTGCGATGGAAGAAGATGCCTATGAAACGGATACTCTGAAGGATGTGCTTGATGTAAAGCCTGAGGATTGGGTTGTTGGAAAGTGGAAAATGGTAGAATCAGCGTATGCGGTTGTTCCAGATGATGTGGACGATGTGTGGATTTTCTCTTCCGACGGTTCTTCAAGGCACGAATTCTATAATAGGGTTTATGGTAAGATGGTTGATGAGTCACCGTATTTCATTGTTCCCCAGAAGGGATATATGTGTACAGCGAGGAAACAGCTCGTAGCTCCGTTTGAGCATTGCCTTAAATTTGGAGTTAAGGGACATACTTCTGCCGAGTACGGAATCACATTTACAGAAGACAAGATGTATATGACAGCTATAAATGGTTACTTCTTTCGCAAAGAATCATATATATTCCAAAGGGTAAGGTAGAAGATCAAGCGAATCATAATGTACACATCGTTCCTGTCCCCGTGTGTACGTGGGTTTCTCTAATAAGAACTTGCCCGCTAAGGCTCAGTTAATCCTTGAAATTGAGCCCAGGTCCGGCAAAGAGGGCGCATGGACTTTCGTCCGTAAACTTGCTAAGATTGAAGTCGAGAGG
>JAEEGH010006033.1_pt1 | contig 29933 bp, 36 predicted proteins | sample 9134181 | NCBI WGS metagenome assembly JAEEGH01 (sample SAMN16246544, study PRJNA631951) | gut metagenome | biome: gut microbiome; feature: rumen; material: DP-attached | host: Bos | place: Iran: Karaj | collected 2018-10 | reverse complement strand
TCTGCACAGCCCGTCCGGGTATTGTCATTGGTAAGGGTGGTGAGGAAGTTGATAAGCTCAAGGAAGAGCTGAAGAAACTCTACAAGAAGGAGATTCAGATCAACATCTTCGAAATCAAGAAGCCAGACCTCGATGCTAATATCGTTGCTAACTCTATCGCTCGCCAGGTAGAGGGCAAGATAGCTTACCGCCGCGCAATCAAAATGGCTATTCAGAACACCATGCGCGCTGGTGCTGAAGGTATCAAGGTACAGATCTCAGGCCGTCTGAACGGTGCTGAAATCGCACGCGCTGAAATGCTGAAGGAGGGTCGTACCCCTCTGCACACTTTCCGCGCAGACATCGATTACTGCAAGACTGAGGCTCTCACCAAGGTGGGTATTCTCGGTATAAAGGTATGGATATGCCGTGGTGAGGTTTACGGCAAGCGTGACCTCGCTCCTAACTTCTCTCAGGAGAATAAGGGTGTCGGCCGTCCTGCTGGTGGTCGTGGTAACGGCCGTGGCGGTAACCGTAAGAGAAACAATAACCGTTAAAAAAGTAAGAATCTACTATGTTACAGCCAAAAAGAGTAAAATATAGAAGACCCCAGGATGGTCGTGGCAATAAGGGCAACGCTCACCGTGGTACACAGCTTGCTTTCGGTTCGTTCGGTATCAAGACACTTGAGCCAAAGTGGATTGACAGCCGCCAGATTGAGGCTGCCCGTGTAGCTATCAACCGCTACATGAACCGTGAAGGTCAGGTTTGGATCCGTATCTTCCCTGACAAACCAATCACCCGCAAGCCTGCTGACGTACGTATGGGTAAAGGTAAGGGTGACCCAGCAGGATGGGTTGCTCCAGTTACACCAGGACGTATCCTGTTTGAAGTAGAAGGCGTTCCGTTCGACACCGCTAAGGAGGCTCTCCGTCTCGGTGCACAGAAACTGCCAGTTAAAACAAAGTTTGTTGTACGTCGTGACTACGATAAAAACGCTTAAACTATGAAGATTAAAGAAGTAAAAGAACTCGAAACCAAGGATTTGGTAGAGAAGTTGGAGAACGCTAAGACAGCTCTCGAAACACTGAAGCTGAACCACCAGGTTTCTCCTCTTGAGAATCCATCACAGATTAAGGCTGCTCGTCGTGACATCGCTCGTATGATGACAGAACTCAATTCACGTAATAAATAATAATGGTCCATATGGAACAGCGTAATTTAAGAAAGACCAGACAGGGTGTCGTTACCAGTAACAAGATGGATAAAACCATTGTTATTGCGTCAAAGTTCAAAGAGAAGCACCCAATCTATGGTAAGTTTGTGCAGAAGACTAAGAAGTATCATGCACACGATGAAAAGAATGAGGCAAATGTAGGTGATACAGTCCTCATCATGGAGACCCGTCCACTCTCTAAGACTAAGAGATGGAGATTAGTTTCAATAATTGAAAAAGCTAAGTAAAATATGATACAGGCAGAATCAAGACTTACAGTATGTGATAACAGCGGCGCACGCGAGGCTCTTTGCATCCGTGTACTCGGAGGAACACGCCGTCGTTACGCCAGCGTAGGTGATGTCATTGTTGTTGCAGTCAAGAATGTCATACCTTCCAGCGACCTGAAGAAAGGTGCAGTATCAAAGGCTCTCATCGTGCGTACCAAGAAAGAGGTACGTCGTGCGGACGGTTCATACATCCGCTTCGATGACAATGCTTGTGTCCTCCTCAATAACGCAGGTGAACTCCGCGGCAGCCGTATCTTCGGCCCTGTTGCACGTGAGCTCCGTGCCGTTAACATGAAGGTCGTTTCTCTCGCACCTGAGGTACTTTAGTTTTCACACTTAAAAAAGAGTTAACAAATGGTTAAGTTACATATCAAGAAAGGCGATACCGTTATCGTACTTGCCGGACGTGACAAGGGTAAGCAGGGTAAGGTGCAGAAGGTCCTCGTTGAGGAGCAGCGCGCTATCGTTGAGGGCATCAACATGGTCTCAAAGAGCTGCAAGCCTTCAGCAAAGAACCCTCAGGGTGGTATCGTAAAGCAGGAGGCTCCTATCCACATCTCAAACCTGAGCCTCATTGATCCTAAGAGCGGAAAGGCTACTCGAGTGTCTATTAAGCACGAGGGTAAGAACGTCATCCGTATCGCTAAAAAGTCAGGGGAGGAAATCAAGTAATGGATACAGCACAGTTAAAGAAAGTTTATAAGGAGACTATAGCTCCTGATCTGCAGAAGCAGTTCAACTACTCTTCCGCAATGCAGATCCCCGTCTTGAAGAAGATCGTTGTCAACATGGGTCTCGGTGACGCTACCCAGGACAAGAAGATCATCGACGTTGCCATCAATGAGATTACTGCGATTACCGGCCAGAAGGCTGTCGCTACATACTCAAAGAAGGATATCGCGAACTTCAAGCTCCGTAAGAAGATGCCTATCGGCGTTATGGTTACACTGCGTCGTGAGCGTATGTATGAGTTCCTCGAGAGACTCGTACGTGTAGCTCTCCCACGTATCCGTGACTTCAAGGGTATACAGTCAAGGCTTGACGGCCGTGGTAACTATACTCTCGGCATACAGGAGCAGATCATATTCCCAGAGATAAACATCGATTCTATCGATCGCATCCAGGGTATGAACATCACATTCGTTACCACAGCCAAGACCGACGAGGAGGGCTTCGCTCTGCTCAAGGCATTTGGTCTTCCATTCAAGAACGCTTAATAGAACAGAATAAGACTATGGCAAAAGAATCAATGAAAGCTCGCGAGGTAAAGCGCGCAAAGCTCGTAGCTCGCTACGCTGAAAAGCGTGCGGCTCTGAAGAAGGTCATCGCTACCTCTGACGACGCTGCAGAGCGTTACGAGGCAGCTCGCGCCCTCCAGGCAATTCCTAAGAACGCCAATCCAATCCGCCTGCACAACCGTTGTAAGGTGACTGGTCGTCCAAAGGGTTACATCCGTCAGTTCGGCATCTCTCGTATTCAGTTCCGTGAGATGGCTTCTGCAGGACTTATCCCTGGCGTTAAGAAGGCAAGCTGGTAAACGAGAAGCTATACCCTCAAATTAAGGTTTTAAGGGACGGAGCGAAAGGAAAACATGGTGCTCTCAGCTCATTTCTGTGAAGTATGGGGCAGTGTACTTCCGACAGTCTCCGCCACCTCATTACCTGACCAAGAAAACGAAAGTATTTTCTATTTAATTAATATTGTCGGGCAGAATGTCCCGATTAATTAACTAATTTTTTTTATGACAGATCCAATAGCAGATTATCTGACAAGACTCAGAAACGCAATCATGGCGCATCATCGCGTGGTTGAAGTTCCTGCGTCAAACCTGAAGAAGGAGATCACAAAGATTCTCTTCGAGAAAGGTTACATCTTGAACTACAAGTTCATCGAGGAGGGTCCGCAGGGCTATATCAAGGTTGCCCTGAAGTATGATCCTGTTACTAAGAGGAACGCTATCAAGAGCTTGAAGCGTGTGTCAACACCAGGTCTTCGTAAGTATACTGGTTACAAGGACATGCCACGTGTTATTAACGGATTGGGCATCGCTATTTTGTCCACATCTAAAGGTGTAATGACAGACAAAGAGGCTGCCGAGCTCAAGATTGGCGGTGAGGTTCTTTGCTATGTATATTAATTGGAGGATTTTAATATGTCAAGAATAGGTAAATTGCCAATTAGTATCCCTTCAGGTGTATCAATCGACGTCAAGGACGGCGTTGTTACAGTTAAGGGTCCAAAGGGAGAACTTTCACAGAAGGTTGACTCCTCTATCAAAGTAAAGGTTGAAGATGGTCAGATTACATTCGAGGTTGACGAGAACAGCCCAGTAAACTACAAGCAGAAGAATGCCTTCCACGGCCTTTATCGTTCTCTTGTAAACAACATGGTTGTAGGTGTCAGCGAGGGTTACACTAAGACTCTTGAGCTCGTAGGTGTTGGTTACCGTGTTTCTAACAAGGGCAACCTCATCGAGTTCGCACTCGGTTATACTCACCCAATCTTCCTTCAGCTTCCTAAGGAGGTTAAAGTGGAGACTAAGTCAGAGCGTAACCAGAACCCATTGCTCATCCTCGAGTCATGCGATAAGCAGTTGATAGGACTCATTTGTGCTAAGATCCGTTCTTTCCGTAAGCCAGAGCCTTACAAGGGTAAGGGTATCCTGTTCCAGGGCGAGGTTATCCGCAGAAAGTCTGGTAAGTCAGCTTCAGCTAAGTAATTTTAAAACATTACGACTATGACAACAAAGAAACAAGAAAGACGAATCAAAATCAAATATAGAGTTCGCAAGAATGTAAACGGCACTGCTGAGCGTCCACGTCTCTCAGTGTTCCGCTCTAACAAGCAGATTTACGTTCAGGTTATTAATGATGTCACTGGCAAGACACTTGCTTCTGCATCTTCTCTCGGTTTGGAGGCTATGCCTAAGATCGAGCAGGCTCAGAAGGTTGGTGCTTTGGTTGCTGAGAAGGCAAAGGCAGCTGGTGTTACATCCGTAGTGTTTGACCGTAACGGCTACCTCTACCACGGTCGTGTGAAGGCTCTTGCCGACGCAGCTCGTGAGGGTGGTCTTAACTTCTAAACGATTTATATAGCAATGGATAAGAAAGTAAATACAGAATCAGAGTTGAAAGACAAGCTGGTTGCTATCAACCGTGTTACTAAGGTGACAAAGGGTGGTCGCACCTTCACATTCGCTGCTATTGTCGTTGTAGGTGACGGTAATGGTACTATCGGATGGGGCCTGGGTAAGGCTGGTGAGGTTCAGCAGGCTATCGCTAAAGGTACTGACGCAGCTAAGAAAAACCTTATTAAGGTTCCTGTTATCAAGGGTACTATCCCTCATGAGATGGAGGTACGCTTCGGTGGCGCTCAGGTGTTCCTGAAGCCAGCTGCACAGGGTACTGGTATGGTTTGCGGTGGTGCTATGCGTGCCGTGCTCGAGAGCTGCGGCATCAACGATGTACTCGCTAAGTCAAAGGGTTCTTCTAACCCTCACAACCTCGTAAAGGCAACTATCAAGGCGCTGAGCGAGATGCGTGACGCTTACACTGTGGCACATGACCGCGGCATCAGCATGAATAAAGTGTTTAACGGTTAATAAATAAGGAGGAATACACAATGGCAACAATAAAAGTAAAGCAGATCAAGAGCCGTATCGGTGCTTCTGCAGACCAGAAGCGTACCCTTCTTGCACTTGGTCTCCGCAAGATCTCACAGGTAGTGGAGGTCGAGGATAATCCGTCAATCCGTGGCATGATACGCAAGGTACACCACCTGACAACAATAGTAGAGTAATAAATAACACAAAAACTGAAGCGATTATGAAATTGAATAATTTGAAGCCAGCTGCTGGCTCTACCCATTCACGTCGTCGTATCGGTCGCGGTCCTGGTTCAGGTCTGGGTGGTACCTCTACTCGTGGTCACAAGGGTGCTAAGGCACGTTCTGGTTATAAGAAGAAGATTGGTTTCGAAGGTGGTCAGATGCCACTGCAGCGTCGTCTGCCTAAGTTCGGATTCAAGAACATTAACCATAAGGAGTACTTTGCTGTTAACTTGTCAACTCTGCAGAAGCTTGCTGAGAAGAACAGCTATGAGAAGATCGGCATTGCCGAGCTCGTCGAGGCTGGTCTGACCAACGGTAAGGAGCTTGTAAAGGTTCTTGCTAATGGTGAAATCACAGCTAAGGTTACTGTAGAGGCCAATGCTTTCTCTAAGAAGGCTGAAGAGGCAATCAAAGCAGCAGGTGGCAACACCGTTGTGCTTTAAGCATCATTGAATTGTTTTACCTTAAGTAAATGCTTAAGTAATGAAGAAATTTATAGAGACACTGAAGAACTGTTGGAAAGTTGAGGACCTGCGTATGCGTCTCCTCATTACAATCCTCTTTGTCGCTATCTACCGTTTTGGCTCTTTCGTGGTTTTGCCGGGTATTAATCCGGCAAACCTCGAAAAGCTTCAGCAGCAGACTGCGGGAGGCTTGATGTCACTCCTTGATATGTTCTCCGGTGGAGCATTCTCCAATGCGTCGATTTTTGCGCTTGGTATCATGCCTTACATCTCTGCATCCATCGTGATGCAGTTGGTTGCAATCGCAGTGCCTTCTTTCCAGAAGATGCAGCGTGAAGGTGAGAGCGGTCGTAAGAAGATTATGCAGTACACTCGTTATCTGACAGTGGCTATCCTGCTCTTCCAGGCTCCGTCTTACCTCATGAACCTTAAGATGCAGTCACCTGATGCACTCGCTACAGGCCTTTCTTGGTCGGAGTTCATGATTCCAGCTACGATTATTCTCGCTGCCGGTTCTATGTTCATCCTTTGGTTGGGCGAGCGTATTACTGACAAGGGTGTAGGCAATGGTATCTCACTTATCATTATGATAGGTATCATCGCGCGTCTGCCACAGGCCTTCATACAGGAGGTAAGTAGCCGTTTCACTGCTATTACTGGTGGTGGTCTCGTAATGTTCATTGTTGAGATACTGATACTCTATGCAGTGGTTTGTGCTGCTATACTGCTCACTCAGGCTACACGTAAGGTGCCTGTACAGTATGCAAAGAAGCTTGCTGGTAACCAGCAGGTGAGCGGTGCACGCCAGTATATCCCTCTGAAGCTTTTTGCGGCTAATGTGATGCCAATTATCTTTGCTCAGGCTCTGATGTTCATCCCTGCTATCGTGATGCAGGCTGTCGGTGGAGACAATATGAGCACATTTGCGCAGTCACTCATGGACACACGTAGCTTGCCTTATTGCGTGATTTATGTGATACTGATTATTGCTTTCACATATTTCTATACGGCAATTACGCTGAATCCTACCCAGATGGCAGAGGATATGAAGCGCAACAATGGTTTTATACCTGGTGTTAAGCCTGGTAAGGACACAGCCGACTATATAGAGGAGATAATGTCTCGTCTTACTTTGCCTGGCTCACTGTTCATAGCGTTCATCGCTATAATGCCGGCTTTGGCAGGTTTGTTTAACGTACAGCAGGGCTTCTCTCAGTTCTTCGGTGGTACGTCGTTGCTCATTCTCGTAGGTGTCGTTATTGACACACTCCAGCAGATTGAGTCACATCTTATGATGCGTCACTACGATGGCCTCTTGAATTCTGGACGTACTCGTCCACAGAACGGAGTAAGCGCATACTAATACCTGTCTCTGGATCTATTTATATAGAATAACCTTCAATGGCGATATATCTGAAGACAGAAGAAGAGATAACACTGATGCGTGCTGCCAACCGATTGGTTGGTAGCACTCTCGGTGAACTCGCCAAGCATATCAAGCCGGGGGTGTCCACGGCTGAGTTGAACAGGATTGCAGACACGTTTATTCGTGATCATGGAGCAGTTCCTACTTTCTTGGGTTTTCCAAACCCATACGGACCAGAGTTTCCTGCAAGCATCTGTACTTCGGTCAATGAGTGCGTAGTGCATGGAGTGCCAAGTGACAAGCAGATACTTAAGGAAGGTGATATCATTTCCATTGACTGCGGAACCTTACTTGATGGCTTTAATGGTGACTCCGCTTATACTTTTCCGGTAGGTGAGATATCTGACGATGTCAGGAAGTTGCTGAGAACAACGAAAGAGAGTTTGTACCTCGGAATAGAACAGGCGGTACATGGAAACCATATCGGTGACATCGGCAGTGCGGTACAGGAACACTGTGAAGCGCAAGGCTACGGAGTAGTTCGTGAGTTGTGCGGTCATGGAATAGGAAAGAAGATGCACGAGGACCCGCAAGTGCCTAATTATGGCAGGCGTGGTAACGGTACCAAACTAAAGGCGGGAATGTGTATAGCCATAGAGCCAATGATAACACAAGGCGACAGGAAGATATGGCTGATGCCCGACAAATGGTCAGTGCATACGAGGGATAAGAAATATGCTGCCCACTATGAGCATACCATAGCGATATGCAAAGGAAAGGCAGAGATACTCTCCTCTTTTGAGGAAATTGAAAAGACAGTTACTATATAGAAACTATATATCAAGCATATAAATTAAACAAGATAATTAGAAAAAACAATTTATGGCAAAGCAATCTGCTATAGAACAAGACGGAACTATCAAGGAGGCGTTGAGCAACGCTATGTTTCGTGTAGAGTTGGAGAACGGAGTAGAGATAATAGCGCACATCTCAGGTAAGATGAGAATGCACTACATAAAGATCCTTCCAGGTGATAAGGTTAAGGTTGAGATGAGCCCTTATGACCTCACCAAGGGACGTATCAGTTTCCGATACAAGTAATAAGGAACTGGATAAGAAATCTGCGACAGACATTTTTTAAATAAGTACTTATATAACAAAAACAAAAGATGAAAACAAGAGCATCACTGAAGAAGCGTACTCCAGACTGCGTAATCGTACGTCGTAAGGGTCGTCTTTTCGTAATCAACAAGAAAAACCCTAAGTTCAAACTTCGTCAGGGTTAAAAATTATTAAAAGTTAAAAATTAGCTACCAAATGTTAAATAATTTGGGGGTGTAAGGATAATTGTGTACCTTTGCATCTCCGATTGTTTCGGTAACAGGTTAATTAACAAGTTTTTTATTCATTCACAAACAATTATGGCAATAAGAATTGTTGGAGTAGATTTGCCCCAGAACAAGCGTGGCGAAATCGCATTGACTTATATCTATGGTATAGGTCGAAGTAGTTCAGCAAAGATATTGGATAAGGCTGGTGTGAGCCGCGACACTAAGGTGTGCGATTGGACTGATGACCAGGCTGCCAAGATCCGTGAAATTATCGGCGCTGAATTTAAGGTAGAAGGTGATCTCCGTTCAGAGATCCAGTTGAACATCAAGCGCCTGATGGATATTGGTTGCTATCGTGGTATCCGTCATCGTAATGGTCTTCCTGTTCGTGGTCAGAGCACCAAGAACAATGCACGTACTCGTAAGGGTAAGAAGAAGACTGTTGCTAACAAGAAGAAGGCCACTAAGTAATTAAATTAAAGGTTAAGAATTAGAAATTAAAAGTTACTTAAAGTCATGGCAAAGAAAACAGCAACAAATAAAAAGAGAAACGTAAAGGTTGACGCTATCGGTCAGCTTCATGTTCACAGTTCTTTTAACAACATCATCGTGAGCCTTGCTAACTCAGAGGGTCAGGTTATCTCTTGGTCTTCAGCTGGTAAGATGGGCTTCCGTGGTTCAAAGAAGAACACTCCTTACGCAGCCCAGATGGCAGCAGAGGATTGCGCTAAGGTCGCTTTCGATCTTGGTCTTCGCAAGGTTAAGGCATACGTGAAAGGTCCAGGCAATGGTCGTGAGAGCGCTATTCGTGCCTGCCACAACAGTGGTATTGAGGTTATGGAGATCGTTGACGTTACACCATTACCACACAACGGATGTCGTCCTCCAAAGCGTCGTCGCGTATAATCATTAAGGTCTTAAGGTTTTAATTCAGTTTAAGGTCTTAAGGTTTAGAACAACAAATAGAAATATTTTATTTTAAATTATGGCAAGATATACAGGCCCGAAATCAAGAATTGACCGTCGTTTTGGCGAAGCCATCCTCGGTAAAGAAAAAGTTTTGTCCAAGAGAAACTTCGCTCCTGGACAGCATGGCAATAACCGTCGTCGTAAGACTTCGGAGTATGGTGTCATGTTGGCAGAGAAGCAGAAAGCCAAGTACACATACGGTGTACTCGAGCGCCAGTTCCGTAATTTGTTTGAGAAGGCAGCTAAGGCTGATGGTATCACCGGTGAGGTGCTTCTTCAGCTGCTTGAGAGCCGTCTCGACAATGTAGTTTACCGTCTTGGTATAGCTCCTACACGTCGTGCAGCTCGTCAGCTTGTTGGTCACAAGCACATTACTGTTGACGGTAATGTGGTTAACATCCCATCATTCCAGGTTAAGCCAGGCATGGTTATCGCTGTGCGTGAGAAGTCAAAGTCACTTGAGGTTGTAGAGGATGCACTTGCAGGCTACAATCATAGCAAGTTCCCTTGGATCGAGTGGGACAATGCGTCAAAGAGTGGCAAGTTCCTGCACCGTCCAGAGCGTGCAGACATTCCTGAGAATATCAAGGAGCAGTTAATCGTTGAGTTGTACTCTAAATAAATCATTAAATTAATAATGGCGATATTAGCATTTCAAAAACCCGACAAAGTCGTGATGCTGGAGTCAACGGACAAATTCGGCAAGTTCGAGTTCCGTCCATTGGAGCCTGGTTTCGGTGTTACAATTGGTAACGCTCTCCGCCGCATCCTTCTTTCTTCTCTCGAGGGCTTCGCAATCAATACAATCCGTATTGAGGGCGTAGAGCAGGAGTTCTCTTCTGTACCAGGTGCGAAGGAAGATGTGACAAACATCATCTTGAATTTGAAGCAAGTAAGATTCAAGCAAGTAGTAGAAGAATTCGAGAATGAGAAAGTTACTATCACCGTTGAGAATTCTACAGAATTCAAGGCTGGCGATATAAACAAGTACCTGACTGGATTTGAAGTGTTAAACCCCGATTTGGTGATTTGTCATTTAGATTCCAAGGCTACAATGCAGCTCACAATAACCATCAACAAGGGCCGTGGCTACGTGCCTGCTGATGAGAATCGTGTTTACTGCACTGATGTCAACTCAATAGCCATCGATTCTATCTACACCCCAATCCGTAACGTGAAGTTCTCTGTAGAGCCAACACGTGTCGAGCAGAAGACCGACTACGATAAGCTCTTGCTGGAAATCACAACGGACGGTTCCATACATCCAAAGGATGCTCTGAAAGAGGCTGCGAAGATACTGATTTATCACTTTATGCTCTTCTCAGACGAGAAGATACAGTTTGAGGATTCTGGTATCGACGTTAATCAGGACTTCGATGAGGAGATACTCCACATGCGTCAGCTCCTGAAGACTCGTCTCGTTGACATGAACCTCTCTGTTCGTGCGCTCAACTGCTTGAAGGCAGCTGATGTTGACACACTCGGTGATCTCGTTCAGTACAACAAGACTGACCTCCTTAAGTTCCGTAACTTTGGTAAGAAATCGCTCTTAGAGCTTGATGATTTGCTCGAGAGTCTGAATCTGTCGTTTGGAACTGATATTTCAAAGTACAAACTTAATCAGGACTAATTGAGGCTGAAAGGTTACAGACTATATATTATTGATAAAGGTGTGGTAGCCTTGACGATAAGGTCTGTATGACACGGTCTTGTAAGAACTGATTACAAAACATTAAAACTCAAAATGAGACATAATAAGAAATTCAACCATCTCGGTCGTACTGCATCTCACCGTAGTGCTATGCTTGCAAACATGGCTATCTCGCTGATTATGCACAAAAGAATCACTACGACCGTTGCCAAGGCTAAGGCCCTGAAGAAGTATGTAGAGCCACTGATAACACGCTCTAAGGAAGATACCACAAACAACCGTCGTGTTGTTTTCTCTTACCTGCAGAATAAGTTTGCCATCAAGGAGCTTTTCTCAGTAGTAAGTGAGAAGGTAGGTGATCGTCCAGGCGGTTATACACGTATCATCAAGCTCGGTCATCGTCAGGGTGATGCTGCAGACATTTGCTTCATTGAGCTCGTTGACTTCGACGAGGCTATGGCAAAGGCTCCTAAGGCTGCAAAGAAGACTCGCCGTGCAGGTAAGAAGGCAGCTGCTCAGACAGAGGCTGCTCCTGCTGCAAAGGCTGAGGAGGCTGCTACAGAGGCTCCAGCTGCAGAAGAGGCAAAGGCAGAGTAATTTTAAAGCAAATACAAATTACTTAAATACGATAGCTCTATTACAGAAATGTGATAGAGCTATTTTTTTATTGTTAGTGTGATTCTATCTGACGGTATGTGTCTGCACATAAGAGTATCATACGTATTATGACAGCCTGCGACGTTTTTTTACGTTATACTGTGGTATTCGTGACTTTATTAGCCTACGGTGGTTTGTTTATGAGATACAATAGCGTTCATGATGTTTCAGCCCATGATGCCTCGTTTATGGGTGAGTAACGTTATATTATGTATGTATGTGGCGGCCACACATACCCTTATATCCTCACTTTCCTCCTCAAACGATGGGCAGTGAGGAGGTAGTTAATTAAAACGGTAAAGAGCAATGGGACCTGTGATGTAAATCGCACAGACTCATTGCTCTTGTATTAATTCTCTTGATTCTTACAGATAAACTCGTATAACTCGTCAAGGGTTATAATATCCTTTATGGCGCTTAATTTTGCCTTAAACCTGAAATTGCGTGATATGAAGGCAACTATATCCACGTAGTCTAAGCTGTCAATACCAACATCTTCTTTTATTCGTGACGTGTCCGACAGTTTGCCTGATTCTATTTCAAGTTCTTCAATTAAGAATGTGTTTATCAGTTGTTTTATATCTTCTTTAGTCATCTTAACAAACTAAAAATGGATACCTACATGCAAAGCCAGAGTGCTGATGGATTCATTTTTTGTCCCAGAATAAGAACTGTAACCATAACCCCTTCCATCATAATATGAGTAATAATATGGAACTTTCTTGCCATCGCTGTATAATTCATATGCAAGACCTATGTAAAGTCCAAATTTCTGTGTAAAGGCAATATCAACGCCAACAGAGGGTGATGCATATAACCCTTCTATATCAGCAAAACAGTAACCGCACTTGGCTTCGAAATACGGAGTGACTTTCTTATTCAATAATGTGTAACGGAAAGCTCCATATACTGGTACGGCAATAGCATCACCTGAGTATGGGAAGATGAAACCTGCACCTCCACCAACAAAGATGTGAGGGTTTATCTGAAAACCATGCGTAGTATGCACAGCACCGAAGAAATCATCAAAATTTGTGATAGATGCTTCTTCTACAAATCCCATATAGCCACGGGAGCGATATCCTTCTGTGTCATATCCTTTTTCTTCTTCTTCATCATCATCATCATTATCGTTTGCTGCGTATGAGTAAGTCCTGGTTGGTTTTACTGCTTCTTTTGTGATTTTCGAGATTTCGGACATTTTCCAAACGAAAGTGCTACCATCCGCAGTTTTAATTGTTAAGGACTCGTTAGGAACTTGTTCAATTATAGTTCCTTTTATGACACTACCGTTTTTTAGATAAACAACTTCTTGTAAATTTTGTCCGTATGTAGAAATGCATACAGTCAGTGCAATAATCAATGCAAATAAATGTTTCATAATATTATACGTCTATAATGGTTATATAAATTATTTGTTCTTTGCTGCTTTCTTTTTCTGCTTAGCATCTATTTTCTCAAAGTTTTTTATGTATTCAGGTAATTCTTCTCCTATGTCACTGTAACATTGTCCTAACATTTTTAAAGCTGTATAGCCACCTCCACTTGCAGAGCATTCTATCGTTGTTAAAAGTTCATTGTTGGATATATCGTAAACGTCTATATTCCAAATGCAATAGCCTCTTATTGCGGCCCATCCCCCTCCTATTAAGGCTCTAGCTGCACCTACTCCTCCTCCATAGTTGGGTTTATTCTCGCCAAAATTAATGTTTTTTACATGTACAATGATTTTGTAATCATGCTTTTTTGAAGAGTTTCTGATCTTTACACCTTTTTTTGTTTCCTCGTTATAGTTCTTTATAAATTTTAATTCTTTTTCCTTGCGTTCTTCTGGAAATTTATTCAACCAATCTTCTACATCAGATTCTCTTGCATACATATTAACCCATTCATCAAATGGAATATTAATATATTCTTTATTTTCTTTTACAACAATCGTTAGGTTGGAATAGTCAAACTCAATGTTGGCAATTTTCCCAACATTAGATAAAACTCTTGGATCACCGAATATCGCACGATAATCCCCAGAGTCTGCTAAAGATGAATGCATGGATAGAGCGAATAGTAATAGTACGAAAAATATTTTTTTCATAGTTGTTTGTTTTTGCAGCCTATAGACTCCGGAATTCGGCTTTAGTAACTAAGATTATTGGTTATGTACATAAACAAAAAAAGCGCGGAGTCTATACCAGTTGCTCGCTCCACTCTTCAAGGCCCTAGGAATTGCCCATTACTGTCAGAACGAGCAACCTAAGACCCCCACGCCGATATGATAATACCTGCGCCTTGTTTATATGTACACGTATTCCATAATATGTGTGCGCAATATATACGTACACTATTATGAAAAAGATACAATAAGGGCTTGCATAAAATCATACCCATGGGCATCTATCGTTGCTATGTCCCTTGACAGTAATTGAAAAGTTTCCTAGGCTTTTGAAGAGTCAGAGAACAAAGCGCGTGATAAACGTATTATACCTTAAAAAGACGTTTATTTTAGTCTTGATAGACAGCATTTTACGATACTGCACCCACAAAATAGGCAGAAAAAGTAATCTTAACGATTAATCATAAAAAGTAACCGTAAAATGAACAGACAGATTTTTTTGCCGTCAAGACTCAATTTTAACTTGTGTAACCCCAAATCCGCAAAAGCGACAATTATCTATGCGGTTGTTTATTTTGGTGGTCGGCAGTATAAAGTTAATACGGGGGTTAAAGTCATTCCATCGCAGTGGGACAAACGAAAACAGTGTGCAATCATCTCCACCCGTCTCAATAATTTACATAAATCAAATAATCAAGTCGCAAACAATAAATTATACGAGATTTCGTCTCGTTTTAATTCCTTTTTGAATTATATTTGCCAATATCCCGAAGAAATAGAGGATTTTTACAATATTTTCAAACGGCAAATTAATAATAAGATGGGAACAAGAAAAAGAAAAAACACGAAAGCGACTTTTGAAAAAGATTTTGCGGACATAGCCTATACATTTACGGACGAACGGCAAACCAAGTATGTAAGAATAACAAAGGATATTATTGCTTACATGAAGGCAAATAATATCGTCATGGAATGGGATAGCGTAAACAAGGATATGTTACATCATTACTTAATTAAGGCTGTTGAAAACAATAACTATGAGCATCGCACTTTCAAAGACAAAGTAAACGATATGTACGCAATTCTGCGACACGCAGACAATGAAGGATATCTCGCAGATTTTGACGAGAAGAGATGGAGGAAAACATTAGACTGTCCAATTGACCCACGCACACGTGCCGAGAGACAAACCGTCTATAACATCTTAGAGAAAGAAGAGATTGCAAAACTTGCAAACACAGACTTTGACACCCCTATTAAAAATGAGGTGCGAGATATATTTGTTTTTCTCTGTTATACGGGTTTGGCAGTGGGTGACTTGTTGCAATTATTGGATGAAGAAAAAATTACGTGGATAGACGAAAACAACATACAGATACGACGAAATAAAACGGGGCAAACTGCAACCATTCCATTGCATCATGTAAAGCGTTATTACGAGAATTTCAAAAAAAACGGTTTTCCTTATACGAAAATCAAAGGAAAAAAGCAAAACGACAAAATAAAACTAACGTCAAATGAAAATAGTCGTATTAACAAAATTCTAAAAGAAATAATTAAGGATTCGGGACTTGACAGAGATATAAAGGTGACACGTTCAAACGTTCAAGTGATTAACGGTAAAATTGTTGCAAAAAAAGAACAAACAAATACCATGATGTCCGATGAAATAACCATGTATGACAGCCGTCACACTTTCATTACCGTAGCATATTATGATAAAATGCCCAAAGAACAAATAAAAGATATCGCAGGACACACTAATACAAAAATGTTGGATGAGATATACCTAAAACTAAACGAAGAAAAGGAAGCCATTGCTAAAGCAGAACGTAATAACAAGTTCTATAATATAGAACAGCCACACACAGAACAGCCTCAACAAAACAACAACAATAATAATGAAGTGTGGCAACATTACGAAGCGAAACTAAAGGAAAATTTCAAACTTGAAGAGAAAATAGAACAACAGCAAAGAAAAAATGAGAGTAACAAAATGATGCTATCAATAGCAGAACAGAAAAGCAGAATAGCACAAGAAAACTGTAAAAATTTGGTTTCGGCTGTCAAAATGGGTTTCGGCAAAGAATATATAGAGGCAGGAGAGGAAAGCGATGCAATAGATGAGGCAATAAACATATATAATGAACCGTGGGATTAATACGGGGGTATGTGTTTTTTGTTATTATATTATGGTGAAACCTCGCTCCTACCTCTACTTCACACTAAATCAATTTTTAAGTATTTAGTCGTTCATACATAAGACTTTCAGTATCATTATATATGATATGAACTTTCGGGACACCGCATAATATAAGGGGTGTTAGGTTCGTATCCTCGCACTTATTTCGCTTATTATGACAAGCCATAGTAAGCGTTAATCGGATATATGCGTGTTTTTTTTATTTTTGCAAAAAAATTGCATAAAGACTTATTAAACTTGATATTTTTACTATGCTAAGCAATATTTATATAAGAAGATAAACAAATAAAATAATACATAATGGAAAGAACTTATAGACAACTCTCAGACGAAACGAAAGCAAAAATCTCTCAAAGCATGAGAGGCAAAAGCAAATCATTTATTCATCGTGAACATATTAGTGATGCCCTCCGTAAATATTGGGAAACTATACCGAATAAACAACAAAACACAAATGACAATGAACAAGATACACGGATTTAACTTAGATATGTTGAGGCTATGCTTTGAGGCAGAAGAGCCTCAACTTTTAGATTTTTTTACGTCTTTTAATGTAGGCGAAAAAATTGATTTATATTATTTTTACTTGGTAAGAATAGACGGCAAATATTATGATTACGTTTACAATATCTGTTACGAAGAGCAAGGAGAGAATAAACTTTTTGGAGAATTGAGATTCGGGATAAACAAAGGGAATGACGAAGCAAATACACACATCAACGGTAAGCGTAAAGTGTGGTTGTCTGTTCACAATCGTGTGTTATATTCAGATGAATTATATTATTTAGGGTTCATAAGTGACACACTTAACTTGGAACTACACAATATTACAACGCTTGACATTGCGCTTGATATGAGCAAAAACATTCCCCAATATCTAAGGCGATTAATAAAAGACAAAAGTCTTGGTGTTATTCTTAACGGCAAACGCATAAAAGACCGTACGCAGGACAGACCCGAAATATTATATATAAGAAGCGGTAGCCTTGACACAGAGAAATATCTAACTGTAAATATCAAAGAAAAGAAAGCAATCGCCGACAAAAGTAAAGGACGTACACTAACTGCCTATAATAAACTTGCCGAAATCGCAAACTCATCGTGCAAAAACTATATTTCCAACAAATATGAACATCCCAAAAAGATATATCGCCTTGAGGTACACCTTAACAATTCAGAGATTAAAGACTACATAAAGAAAACTTGCACTGAACTCAACATTAACACAATATTCGATATCAATTTTCTTTATAGTCTGTATATTGACACACTTAACCATATTATTCGCTTTGACTATGAAGGAAAAAAAATCACATGGGAAAATATCATTGATAGGGTTATAACAACCACCCCTACGAACAGACGTAAAAAGAGGTGAAAACCTTGCAAATACTACGTTCTTAACGTCAAAAATCAAAACAAAAAAAATGCAATTATATGACGTTTTTTTCAAATTTTCTTTGTAACTTTGCATCATGCTTGGGATGCTTATTAGGTAGGAAAAGTAATCATATAATTGCTAACTGTTTGATTTTCAGTAGTCAAAAAAGCGCGTGATAAACGCCTTTTCCATATATGTAATCTCCCCTTGCGGCTATGTCGTCTGTTTAATCAGACGCATGTTCCATCACTCTGGATTAGCCTTTTCCCAATGTCTTGAAAGACATCTTTGGCGTGGGAGATATTGCAAAGTTATAGATAATTTTTTATTCATGCAAATTTTTTCTGTTTTTTTTATGCAACAGGTTTGCTGTGTGCGCACACTATTTGTTTTGTTCTTATGAGAAATGCTTATGAAACTACAAAAAATGCGAACAAATGAAGCCATGATAGAAAACGCAAAGTAGGGTGGGATAGTCGTGATATTTGCCTATGGTATGGTGAAAATATATGATGTTGTTTTGATTTCTCAGCTTTTTTTGTGTAACTTTGCAACAAAATATTATTTTCTTTAATAAAAATTTGACTTCTTCGTTTCATGGTCGTATATATATTATATGGACACATAAAGCAGGAAAGTTTCATGATAAAGAAGGACAATACATATTTAGAGAAAATCTTCGGTATCAGTGGCGTTGCTTTGTTGCAGAAATGTACGAGGAGTCTTTTGCACGGCAGGATGTTGCTGCTGATGTTGTGTATCTTCTGCATTGTACCTTGCAGTGGATACCCAAGTCAGCAACACCTTGAGGTGAAACAGCGCAAGGGCAATATGTTTGTAAAACTGCATAACTACAACACAGAGGACTCAGTGTCGCTTGTCTGCGTAATCCAGGGTAGTGGGAATAATCTGGAGGCAGACTTTGACCCGGAGAAGGTGTTGAAGATCAGTGGCAGTTTGCTGGCTCGAGGTGAAGTGGTAGTTACGATACGTACGAAAGACACGGATGAGATTATTGCCCGATGTGATACCGTAGTCAGTTTGTCAAATGCCACGACGGAACTTCCGAATGTTACGGTTCAAGGTGTCAAACGTCCGATAAGGTCAGAGATATCCCACAGGATGGGTATGCCGTCATTCATGATTACGGAGAACGACCAGAAACTGAAGTTATTCACCGACTTGAATCTGCTGTTACGCAATATGGGTGTCAGGAGCTCGCCCGGTGAATATGGGATGAGACATCTGTTTGCATATGTATTCATTGTAGATTCGAATGGCGAGATACAAGAGCTTCCACCTGTGTCTATCGTGCCAAGTGAGATAAAACAGATTGATTTATATAGAGGCACAAAAATTGATCCCGATATTGTCGTCATACAGTTAAAGCAAGGAGTGGCATATTGACGATACATACGCAAAAAAACATTAAAAACAGTAGTTAGGCAGCGTGCGTATTTCCGTGATTACGAAAAAACATGTATCTTTGCAGGCTAAATGACACAATTAAGATATTGAAAAATGCAAGAAGCTGTATTTGTTGTATTATTAGTTGCCGTACTATACTACATGGCTTATAAAGCGAAGAAGAAGAAAGAACGGCAGATGGGAGATGAGCTGGAGTACCTGATAGAAAAAGAAGACTGGCATGGAGTCAGTCGTATATTACGTAAGCAACTTATCATCTGGGGATGCCTCTCCGTATTGATGACTGCGGGTGTGATAGCATCGTTCATTATGGGCAGTCCAAGATATGCAGGCATAGTGGTTGCTGCATTCTTTATCTGGCGCGTGGTACGGCTGGCAAAGAACTATAACGACTCTCAATACAATGCACGATGGAAGCAGAACGAGGCAGAAGAGCGGTCTGCCATAGAGGAAGCAACCACACAAGCGCTAAAGCTGCTTGGAGAATATAATGTCAACGCTACGCGCATAAGGGCAGACATTACGCCCCTGGCGTTGAAAGAGATTTGGTTGGAAAGCCGTGAACGAGGCAGAAAAGAAGGCTACTGCCCGGTGCTACTGTATGTGGATTCCGCATTTATGGACGGCCTTAATGATATGGTGGCAGACAGAGAGCACTTCGTGCAGTGGCAGCAACAGATGCTCAGTATGCCAGTGCAAGATGGTCAGGCCTTGCTGAAGAAACAATTTGACGCAAACAAGGAAGACTATGAACAAGAACTTGACTGGCAGAATGACGTCGTAGGTGCGGTAGATGAATGTGAGGCAATGAACGATTTCCCACTGTACGACTTCGATGTTCAGGTCAATCTGCTGCTTGCAGAGATACCCGTCAGTGAGCCATGGCAGGTTTTCGCCTACATTCCATTCGGTGAATGGAACGAGTGTCCGACGCCAGAAGTCCATATGGCAGTGGCAAAATACTGGTACGAAAGATACGGAGCGGAAATAGCGTGCATAGCGTCGGATAATATTATATACCATGTGTCGCAGCCTGTCGTTGCAGATGCAATGGCGCTGGCAGAAGAGCAATTCGCGTATAGCGTGGACGTACTTCAAAATTACGGAAACTTAGCTACGCTTGCAGATATGAACCGGAAATCTACGGTGTGGAGTATATTCTGGGATTGACGGCGCAGCAAAAGAAATCAGTGGTTATCTTTTTTATGAAGACAACCACTGATTTTTTTTGTTATGGGTAGGTTCCGTAAAATCCCACCTATAGTATATTCGTTTATTCCCTTTTCCTTACGCCCATGCGTGCCTCTACCACGTTCACTACATAGTCACCGAGCTTCTCACACTCGTTAATGAGATCCATGTATATTGTGCCTATGGCGTAGCTGTACTTATGGTCGTTGATGTCGCTGATGTTCTGCTCCTTCAGCTGATTGCGGAAATTGTTTATCTCCATCTCGATGTTGAAGGTACGGTTGGCATTCATGGTATCCTTCCTGCCCTTCATCAGTATGTTCATCTGAGTCAGGGAGTCATTGGTGAGAGCCAGCATCTGGTGAGCATGGTTAAGCTGCTGCTCTGTAAAGTGCTCCTTTGACGAATGCAGGCGGTTCACTGTTCGTGCGATGTTGTAGCAAGAATCGCCGATAGACTCAATCTCGCTTATCTCACGCATCATGGCACGTATCTTAGCCTTAGTCTCGTCAGAGAGGTGCAGGTCGCTGACCTGGTCAAGATACTTCGCAATCTCGATTTCCATATTGTCAGAAATCTGCTCATACTTCTCAATGCGCGAGAACAGTTTTACGAAAGCAGTTCCGTCTTTCTCCTCCAGTAGTTCCCTTGACAGTCCGAACATACGCTGCGTGCGGTCGGCAAAGTTGCAGATTTCCTTCTGCGCCTCCAGTAATGAGAGCTCCGGCGTGTCCATTATACCAGTCTGTATGAAGTGCAGTCGGAAATCCTCCTCTTCCTCCTCCTGAGTCTTCTGGCTTGTAATCACCCTGCATGCTATGGCCTCAATCTGAGGTATGAACCATATAAGGATAAAGGTGTTTATTACGTTAAACGCCGTATGGAACGAAGCAAGCACGAACGGCAGCAGCATAGGGTTAGGTACGTCAGGGTTATAGCCTACGAAACTGCAAATGCTATCGGTGAAATACCTGAATATGAACATTACCCATATCACGCCGAAAATGTTGAAGAACATGTGTGCGAAGGCAGCCCTCCTTGCCTGTGTGTTGGCAGTCATGGCAGCGATGTTCGACGTCACCGTGGTACCGATGTTCTCACCCATCACCAATGCTATGCCCAGGTATATAGGCATCACTCCGGTAGAGCACAGTGTCATGGTGATAGCCATGATGGCAGCCGAGCTCTGCACGCATACGGTCATTAAGCCGCCGATGATGAGGAATAAGAAGTAAGATACGTAATTGTCTTCAAACGACTTGAAGAAATCCACCACGGCAGGAATGCTCTCCAGATGCGTCTCCGTGCCGGTAGCCTTCAGGGTGCCAAGACCGAGAAGCAGGAAACTCACACCAAACAGGAAGTCGCCTATTATGCGCTTGTTCTTGCTGTAGATTAGCAGAATGCCGATAAAGAACGCCGGCCATACGAAGTCTGTGATGTTGAATGAGAAACCAGCCGACATAATCCATGCGGTAAACGTGGTGCCGATGTTTGCTCCCATGATGATGGAGATGGCCTGTGCCAATGTGAGCAAACCGGCATTGACGAATGACACCGTCATGACCGTCGTGGCCGTTGAAGACTGTACGGCAGCCGTAACGAAGGCTCCCGTAAACATACCTGTAAAGCGGTTGGTCGTCATAGCCTGAAGCACATGGCGAAGCTGCGGACCAGCCATTTTCTGCAAGCTTTCACTCATGGACTTCATACCAAACATGAGAAGTGCCAATGAGCCGATAAGCTTTAAAATAATCCAAACGGACATAAGATTGTTGTTTTCGTGAATTAAAATTCGAGTGCAAAGGTAAGAAAAAAAACGTAATCCAACAAAACAAATCGTCTAAATCACTATTATATTGCGAAATATTTGGCTGTTTAAGAAATTTTCACTAACTTTGCATTTCACATGGAAAACAGGTAAAAGATGGTGAGAGATAGCATCATACGGTATGTAGGTCTATAGGCTGCTGCACTTGGCATTGCGCAGTTCGCAGTGTCATCTTGTAAGTATGGTGTTGTATCTGCCCTCAAAACAAGAACAATAACAATAAATAATGAATAAGAAAAACAGAAACTCTTTTAGCGGCTCACTGGGCTTCGTGCTCGCAGCCGCAGGCTCAGCGGTAGGCTTGGGCAATATCTGGCGTTTCCCATATCTTGCAGCCCGCGACGGTGGCGGACTCTTCCTGCTGATATACATATTGTTGGCAGTCACGTTCGGCTTCACGCTGCTTATAACCGAGGTGGCAATAGGCAGACGCTCACAGCAGGGACCGCTCACGGCATATAAGTTTTTCAACCCCAAGTGGGCATTCCTGGGCTGGCTGTCGTTCGTGGTACCATATATCATATATCCGTACTACTGCGTAATAGGCGGATGGGTACTCAAGTATTTTGCCACATACCTCTCTCTCGGTGGCAAGGATGCTGTGGCAGACGACTTCTTCTCAAGCTTCATAACGTCGCAGTGGGAACCGCTGATACTCATGGCTATCTTCGCCATGATGTGTTTCTACATAGTTTACAACGGAGTGGAGAAGGGTATTGAGAAATATTCACGCATCATCATGCCGGCGCTGGTAGTGATGGTAGCGTTAATCTGCATATATTCGCTCTTCATAAGCCATACTGACGCCAATGGCGTAACCCGTACGGGTATTGAAGGCGCGGCGGTCTATTTCCTGCCAAACTTCGACGGACTGACGCTTCGCCGCATCCTTATGATAGCCCTCGATGCCATGGGACAGCTGTTCTATTCGCTCTCCATAGCCATGGGTATCATGGTGGCATACGGTTCGTATATGAAGAAGAGCGTAAACCTCGGCCAGGCTATCGACCGCATAGAGGTGTTCGATACGCTCATAGCCGTCCTTGCCGGACTGATGATTATTCCTGCCGTTTACGTGTTCATGGGTACGGAAGGCATGGGCGCAGGTCCTGGACTGATGTTCATAGCCCTTCCGAAGGTGTTCGACCATCTCGGAGCCTTCGGCATGATTATCGGCATGGTATTCTTCCTCATGGTATTGTTTGCCGCCGTAACGAGTGCCGTGTCAATACTTGAAGCCATTGTTTCAAGTGTAATGGATAAGTTTGGTTGGAGCCGCGGCAAGTCGGTGCGCATCATGGCTGGCACGGGATTCCTGTGGTCAGTGGTGGTATGCCTGGGCTATAACGTATTCTACTTTGAATATCAGTTGCCTAACGGCGCAACGGCGCAGATACTCGACATCTTCGACTATGTGAGCAACAATGTGCTGATGCCTGTCCTTGCCATCTTTACCTGCATCCTTATAGGCTGGGTGGTCAAGCCAAAGCTCCTCGTAGGCGAGATGCGCCTCAATGGCTACCGTTTCCGTCGTAAGAAACTCTACATCGTGATGCTCAAGTACGTGGTGCCTATAATGCTCAGTGTACTCCTTCTTACGGCATTCATAAAGTTCTAAGTTCGTATTTAACTTGCGAAATTTTGCCGTCAGATTCAGCAAACTGGATTTTGAAGCGAAAATCGGCAAAATTCCCAACGTAGAGTAAGGCTCTGTACCACAGAGACTTAAATAAAACAACCTCTCCGCATCAACTCTCGCGGAATGTAATTTGATAGCTTTTACACAGTAATTTGATAGCTTTTACCGTGTAAAAGCTATCGTTTTATGATGTGATTAGGCACAAATAAGAGCGTAAAAGCATAGCTTTTACACGGAAAAACCCCGTTTTACGACTGAAAAAATCGTAAAACGGGGTTTGCTTTACATTCGTTAACATCTATTTTGCGTCAGAAGGCAGTGCTTCATTTGTTCGCAAATCCTTACTGAATTTGAAGATGGTAGTGCTTCTGAACTTCTCACCAGGTCGCAGAGTTGTGGTTGGCCATTGCGGCTTGTTTGGCGAGTCAGGAAAATGCATCGTCTCAAAGCAGATGGCATTGCGGCGAGGGTAGGGGGTGCCCCCCTTGCCGATCAGCGAACCGTTGTGCCCGTTAGCGGTGTATATCTGCATGGCAGGCTCGGTCGTCATCACCTCCATGGTGAGTCCAGTGGTGCGGTCTGTCAGGCGCGCGGCAGGTACATTGAGGCATCCGCCGGTGCAAAGCTTGTAGCAATGGTCGTAGCCTTTCGTCACCATCAGCTGCTCGTTGTCGGTATCTATACGCTCACCGATTGCCGTAGGCGAACTGAAGTCAAACGGCGTGTCGGTTACGCATGCCATCTCTCCCGTCACCTGTTTCTTCTGGTTGTATAGGGCTATACTGTCAGAGTTAATCCACAGTTCCTCGGCAAGGACGTCGCCGCCAAGGTTTCCCGAAAGGTTGAAGAAGCTGTGGTTGGAAGGATTGAGCACCGTAGGCTTCGTGGTCGTGGCTTGATAGTCAATGCGTAGCGCATCCTTTGTCAGCGAGTAGGTGACGTCGAGAGTCAGCTCGCCGGGAAAACCGTTGTCGCCGTCTGGCGAGACGAAACGCAGCGTGACAAACGACTTGCCCTGCTTCACTATCTTCCAGAACAACTGCGAAAAGCCCGGCGTGCCACCGTGCGAACAGTCAGCACCGGCTTTCTTGCCGGTGTTCAGCTTATATTCCTTGCCGTCCAACGTAAACGAACCGCCTACTATGCGTCCGATGTATCTGCCCACCACGGCACCGAAGTTCTGTTTCTTCTCCTTGTAGTGGCTCAGGGTGTCAAAACCAAGCACCACGTCGGTGCCGTCAACATTCAGCGACTGTATCCTGGCGCCGAAGTTTGTGACGGTCATCGTGATGTCACCCTTCTTGTTGGCTATCGTCACGGCTTCGAATTCCTCAGCCTTTACCGGTGACAGCATCGTAAGCATGCTTACGGATGCTATGATAAGATGGCGTATGTTCATGTCAGTTTAGAACCCACCTGAAACATTACTGCATTATAGCCTTGCAGAGCTCCTCTATGGCTGGAATGTCGCTCTCCTTCATGCGTGAGCGTATTGTCACCACAGGCTCCACCAGTGTTATGTTCTTCATAGGCTCTATCAGCGCCTTCATGGTCCTGGCAGCCGTAGGAGCCCATGAACCGTTCTCAAGCAGTGCTATGCGACGGTTCTGGTAGTTCTTTATCTGCAAGTGGTAGAGCAGGTCGTGCATAGGAGGGAATACGCCTGCATCGTAGCTTGATGCGCACAGCACGAGGCGTGGATAGCGGAAGGCATCCTCTATAACCTCAGCGAGGTCCTCGCGCGAGAGGTCGCTTACTACTACCTTAGGGCATCCCATCTGGCGCAGTGTCTCGCCAACCTTCTCCGCCGCAGCGGCAGTGCCGCCGTGTATGCTGGCGTATGCCACGAGCACGCCCTCGTTCTCTGGCTCGTATGCGCTCCATATAGTGTAGAGCCTTACAGCCTCTGCAAGAGCCTCGCCCTTGAGCACCGGACCGTGAAGCGGACAGATGGTCTGTATGTCAAGAGCAGCAGCCTTCTTCAGTACGCTCTGCACCTGAGTGCCATATTTGCCGCAGATGTTGAAGTAGTAGCGGCGGGCCTCGCAAGCCCAGTCGTCGGTTTCGTTTACAAGGGCACCGAACTTGCCGAATCCGTCAGCGGCAAACAGCACCTTCTCGCTTGTCTCATAGCTCATGAGAACCTCAGGCCAGTGTACCATAGGTGCACCGATAAACTGCAGGGTGTGGCTGCCAAGGGCAAGGGTGTCACCCTCTTTTACCACCTGCAGGCGGCCTTCGAAGTTTACGCCGTCGAAGAAGTTAGGGAGCATCTTTACGGCCTGTGCAGACAATACGAGCGTGAGCTCAGGGTACTGCTGCATCATCTCGCCTATGAGCGATGCGTGGTCAGGCTCCATGTGGTGACAAACGAGGTAGTCAGGCTGCTTGCCGTCAAGAGCCTTAAGCAGGTTGTCCTTCCATTCCTTTCCCTTTCGGGCGTCGGCAGTGTCCATGATGGCTATCTTGTCATCAAGGATGATATAGCTGTTGTAGCTCATGCCTTCAGGCACTACGTATTGACTCTCAAAGAGGTCGATGTCGAGGTCGTCAACGCCGATGTAGCGTATGGTGTCAGTGATTTCTTTGTACATGGTAATTGTTTTTTTCTATTTATGTGATTAGCATCTGCAAAGATAAGTTTTTTTTCTCAATAAGCCAAACTTTTACCGCAAAAAGTTTGGAGGTTACAAATAATATGTTTACCTTTGCAAGCAATACGGGGGTATAGCTCAGCAGGCTAGAGCGCTTGCATGGCATGCAAGAGGTCGTGGGTTCGAGCCCCACTATCTCCACATAACATAAGATTTTACGATTATGGGCCAGTATTGGACGAGAAAGAACGATAAGGACGACGAGGATGCCGGCAAGGTTGCAACACCCTGGTCGGAGAAAGAGATGAAGGAAGACCGTAGTAATGGCCGTCCTAAGACACAGACTTATGAGGAATACTGCAAGATGATGGCGCAGCAGCAGGAGGAAGATATGATGGACATCTGCTTCCCCGAGCAGCCAGAGGGAGTATTCGTGCGTGGGCATTAGTCACGCCGCAGTCGTGGTGGCTGTTTTTAAATCTACATAAATTTTATTTACTAACTGAAATTTAATTTACTAATTGACTAATTTAACTCGTGGGAATTTTTAGAACCCACCTTTATATAATTGATATGAAAAAGTTTATCTTTACCTTTCTACTGCTCATCACAGGAGTGAGCATGTATCAAATTCATGCTGCCGACGTTAAAGGCTTGTGGATAGGCGACCGTAGTGTCGAAATGTCAATCTACGATTTTGTTTCAAACATCAAGCCAACAGGTTTGAGCAGCGGAACCATAACTTATGACAATTCTAAGCAAACGCTGACACTTGACAATATTACATTTAATACCAATATGACGGCAATAAATAACATACACATGAGAGGTTTGACTATATATGTAAAAGGCACATGTAATATTTATTGCTCAGATCCAGTTGCGGCAATGATTTTCAGTTCAAATACAACAATCACGGGGCTTGACTATTCCGCCAAGTTGAATGTCGTTTCAACCGCAGGTAAGGGTTTGAATCTCAGTTATGGCTTGAACGACAATGTAACATTGAATACATATTGGTTAGACTTGTCTGTATGGGCCCCCCAGTATCCGATATATGCATCAGGATGTCACCTGCAATTTAACTACTCTAAAGTTGATGCCATCGTTACAGGAACTGCATCTGATTCCCAAGCCATAATGGCTCGAAGTTTGGTGTTGGTTGACGAAGTTTGCACAAACGGCCAATTCCTGGAAGATAATTCAATCTATGACAGCAATCACGTAGCACCCAAAGAGGTGCATATTCTCCCCAAACTTGCCATTGGCAGTTTCATGGTTCCCCTCAGCACAGGCATCACCTCACTGCCAGAACGTGCCCGGGCAGCTGCCGGCATCACCTCAGGCACGGTGGAATGGGACAACAGTACCAAGGAACTCAAATTCACAAATGTCAAACAGAATGTAACCAGCACCTGGTGCGGCATAACAAATATGGGCGTAGACGATCTGAAAGTGACTTTCTCTGGCACGAATAATCTTACCACGCCATCAAATCACGTCATTTACTCAGAAAAAGACATAACGTTGCAAGGAAACTCAACCAACACCTACGCATATCTAACCAGTAAGTCGAACGACTTTAGTGCCATAAAATCGCTCAACAACTTGAAGGTTGCCGACATGAATCTGGAAACCACCGCTTATGAAAAATCGATAGAAGGAGTGGAAACCAACAGTGCACTTACCATTGACAATGCAACTGTATCTGCTTCCGCCAATGTTTGGTACGGCAAAGCCATATCAGGATTTGCAAGTTACACAAAGAATATTTCAGAGGTAGCCTCCCCTTACGGTTGCGACTGGCGCGAATCGCTACACGGATTCGGCACAGGAAACACGCTGGCTCAGTTTGTAGGTATCATGCGACCTACAGAAACTTACCCGGTATCGATTTTCGGCCATGTAGTTAACGATGCTAACCGTGCAAACATGGTAATCTTTGATGGTGTGACATCTGGTGACATATCGTATGATGTGGCATCAAACAAGTTGATATTGAAGGGTGTGACATTAGAATCCCCTACAGGCAATACGGAAGCGGCAATATTCGTCAACGGGGTTGACATAGAACTCACTGGAACAAATAAAATAAACTCTACGGGCAGTTGCTTTAACATAAGAGATACACTCAGCATCACAGGAAGCGGAAATATGACTGCGAAATCATCGGCGCTGCATGGCATCACGGTTACAAACCCTAACACGAAACTAACCCTTGCCACCACAAACGATTTCCTCGTCTATGCTAAAAGATATGGCTACTACGGATATTATTCTGACGAACTGGCTTTGACCAAAGCAGAGACAGATAATTATGGATATCGTTTTCAAGGAGACAACGGAGCCATATACTCTTTAGGTAAACTTGCTCTTAAAAACATGGACTATGCTGTCGGTACAAGCAGTGACCGAAGTGACTATTACTTCAATGGTAGCGACGTAGTACAGAATGGTGGTTCTATAGTAAAGAGTTCTCTTGGTGTTTCTTTCGGTTCTATAAAGGAAAGACTTGGAATATATGTAGCAGGCAAGGAACTTTGTCGTGTATTGGATGAATCATACAACATACATGTAGGCAGCCCATCTATCACCACTACAGGTTCTTCACCTGCCGTTATATACAGTCCGAGCACCAAGACTCTGACCCTCAACAATGCAACAATTAAATACGATGGAGATGACATACAGTTCAAAACTTTGATGAACTATGGAAAAATAGGCGATCTAAACATAAATGTTGTAGGTGACAACATCATTGAAAATATAAATTATTGTGCCATTGGTATAAGCGACGTATCTTATACTGCGATTCCTACATCTCCTACTACTACAATAAAGGGAAGTGGCACCCTGAAGGCAAAGGCAAAGAATATTGCTGGTTACATCTGCGGCAAAGGCAAACTCGTAATTGATGGCGTACAAGCAAGTTTTGAAGGAGGAGATTATGGTATTGGCGACAACAACAACATGAATAACCAGAAAATCCTGACTGTACAGAACAATGGCGCAGTAAAGGCTATCGGTGGCAAGGGAGCCATTACCAAACTAAGCTCCATTAAACTCTACGACGGCATAAAAGTATCAAAACCCGCAAATGGTGTTATCAAGCAAGTAGGAAGCAACGGCTATGGCATATATGAGGGTTCAACTTTAGCCACAACAGCCATACTAAGTAACGGCAATTCGATGTTCGACATCAAGATGGGCGACGCCAATGACGACGGATTTGTCACCATGGCAGATGCTAACCTTGTAGTAAACTACTTCCTTGCTACAGACAAGTCAACCATAAACATCAATCTGGAAGCAGCCAACGTGAACGGTGACACTGACGGTGAAGGTAAGCCGAGCATTACCATGGCTGATGCCAACCAGATAGTGAACATGTTCTTGACAGGAGAAAGTCAATGATAAATTGAAGGATAAAAGCAAATCGGTGATGCGCAATTACAAGTGCATCACCGATTTGCTTTTATCCTTCAATCCTTCAATCCTTCAATCCTTCAATTTTGAAATTATACAATTTAACAAAAAACGATGCAATGGCATGTGCCATGGCATCGTTTTTCTTTTTCACTGTATATTCTTATATTGTTCTTGTCAGAGTAGGGTATCGCGGAATGTTACAGGAATGCAACTGTCAGTCCTGCCATCACGATAGAGACCATAGACATCAGTTTGATGAGGATGTTGAGCGACGGACCAGACGTATCCTTGAACGGATCGCCCACAGTGTCGCCTACCACGGTGGCCTTGTGGCACTCGGAGCCCTTGCCGCCGAAGTTACCTTCCTCCACCATCT
>JAEEGH010006029.1_pt1 | contig 29942 bp, 27 predicted proteins | sample 9134181 | NCBI WGS metagenome assembly JAEEGH01 (sample SAMN16246544, study PRJNA631951) | gut metagenome | biome: gut microbiome; feature: rumen; material: DP-attached | host: Bos | place: Iran: Karaj | collected 2018-10 | reverse complement strand
TTGATTAGTGTTATAACATGTCTGAATATGGAATTTGTGCTATTGAAGTATTTGTTTTGGAAAGATCGGTCGCATATTGCTGGGAGCGAAGCGGTCAACGTTGATACAAGGAGAAGACATGAATAATCCTGAAAAAAATGCAGGGATGGTATAGATTATCCTAAAGAATTCAGAAATGGAACGATAGAGAATAGAATGACAAATTTGGAATGAAAGATACATATTTGGTGGCATAGGATAACTCAAACTAATAAAAAAAGAGGCGGATTATTTCCGCCTCTTTTAGTGTATTGTTGTTCAAAAGAACTATTCAATCACGCGATAGAAGGAGGTGCGACGGTTGAGAGAGTATTGGATGTCACCGAAAGCAACAGTTCTACCTTTCCAGTCAACAGAGATACGATCGGGGTCGATACCATACTTTTTAACCATGAGGCGTTTAACCTCTTCAGCACGCTTTTTGGAGAGTTCCATGTTGTACTCATGAGAAGCAGTGTAGTCGCAGAAACCAACAACGGTGATTTTAACATCGGGGTTGTCTTTCATGACGCGAGAAACGGCCTTCACTTTAATCATTTCGGAAGAGCTTACGTGCCAATCATCGTTAGCATAGAGAACAGAGAAAGGAATAGCGTAGTAGTTGAGTTGGTCGGCTTTCAGTTTGTCGAGAACACCATTCAGGCTGTCGGTAACGCTTTGAGCGCGAGCCAAAGCTTCCTGTCTGATTTTGTCGTTTTCGTTGCGAAGATCCTGAACTTGATCTCTGAGTTTCTTCTCATTGTCTTTTGCGTTTTCAAGTTCTTTCTTGATCTCGTCGTTCTCGTTGGTGAGAGCATCGAGAGCCTCTTTGGTGATGAGTGCACGCTGGGCAATCAACTCCTGGTCGGCAGCGGTGATGCCAAGGTTGAAGATGTAACCAATGGAAGCAAGGAAATCGGTGTGGTGGAAACCAGTCTGTTTGTCCCAGAAACGAGGAGCATCAGCGATGACGTCAGCTTCGACTTCGGCAAAGAGGAAACTGCGGTCGCACACTCTGTAGCTGAAACCGAGACCAGCGTCAAGTTGGCAACCAACTTTATACATACCGCGAGCTTCGTTGTGGCTGAAAGCCAAACCGGCACCGCCAAAGAGGTAGATGTTGGCGCGACGTTCGGGGTTCCAGTTATGGAAACTGTTGTTCAAAGACAGCAAGAAATCAACAGTAAGAGCACTGTGTTGATCCATTGACTGAAGTTGTGATTTGTAAGGCTCGACATTCCATCTGGGATCTCTCTGTGCATAGGTCTCTGCATTATTTTTGTTGGATTTCCAGAAAAGGCTGGTGTAGTTGTAGTGCAAGCGAATGGAAGCACCGCGGTCAACTTCTTTCTGAAGAATTACACCAAGACCGGCATTGTAACCACCACCAAAATAGAGGTCTTTAACACCAGTGAATTTAGTGACATCGGGCTGCCACATAAACGAGCCGTTGATACCGATGCCCCAATTGCTCCAAAAACCGTACTGAGGATATTCGGGAACCTCGTTTTGAGCAAATGCGCTGCCTGAAAAAGCTATCAGACAGAACAGCGCAGCGATTTTTGATACTTTTTTCAACATAATGATATACTTTTTGTTATACAATTTTTATTCAGTATTTCAAATTGCAAAAATACACTTTTTTTTTTACTCAGCAACTTTTTTTTGAATAATATAGATTATTTTATGCAATTTGGATATAAAATATGCTTTACATTGATTTGTTTTTTGGACATTAAAACTGATTTCTGTCAGAGTGATTTGGGAATAGTGGTATTTATTTAATATTTTGATTATAAGTGTGTTTGTTTGATAATTCTCAATACGTGAATATCTATTATTTCAGCCCCCCATGCTGGTAGGGTTAAAAAAGACAATTTGATGTATGATTAGAGTTGTAAAAATGGTGAGTCAAGTCGTACTTGTCCAATCAACAATCAGTTTTCCTTCAAGAATGTTGAGCTTGGGTTCAGTTACTGTCCTATTTTGAACATCAATAAAAAGAAGGAATGGGTTGTGAGATGAATGGATGTGGTATAGAGTAATGGAAAGTTTGACGTTTGTTAGTATAACCCCCTTTTTCTTCTTTCTACCGATGAATTTGCTGATGTGTCGGGATTGGAAGTTTATTATTGTAGGATGAGAGTTATTAATAGTTATAGTTTCATGTTTTGTTATACACTTTCATCTTTTTACGGGTGTTTATTAGGAGTTTGGATTCTTTTTTAGGGCTCTTTTTTTAATTATTCAAAATAATTGTGTATATTTGCAAATTCAACGTATTAATTATTATTTGTCTTATGAACACTATTAAATTGTACACAGAGCATTTAAGTAAATTTGTCAACGAGAGAGACATGTCGTCCATTCATAAAGAGCTTATAGAAGCTAAACGAACCCTTCTCGATGGCAGTGGACTTGGAAGTGATTTTCTTGGTTGGATAGATTTGCCAAATAATGTATCAGCCGAGGAGTTAGAAAATATCAAGAAAGATGTCAAAACCTTGTCAGGAAAAGCGAAGATATTTGTAGTTATAGGAATCGGTGGCAGCTATCTGGGTGCAAGAGCCGTGATTGAGGCGTTGCAGTCTGAGTTTTCATCATTTGAAAATAATAGTGAACATCCTTATATAGTATATGCAGGTCACACTTTAAGTGAGGATTACTATTATCAATTGTTGCAATTGCTTGATAAGAGTGATTATGCGGTGGCTGTGATTTCCAAATCGGGTACCACAACCGAACCAGCTGTGGCTTTCCGGATTATCAAGTCTCATATGGAACAAAAATATGGCAAGGAGGAGGCAGCACGGCGAACCATTGCCATTACTGATGCTCGTCGCGGTGCATTGCATGATATTGCCATTCAAAGTGGGTATCATACATATGTGATTCCCGACAATGTGGGCGGGCGTTTTTCAGTTTTGACCCCTGTTGGGTTGTTGCCAATAGCAATGGCCGGCTATGATATTGAAAAATTATTACGTGGAGCACAAGATATGCGTAAAGTTTGTGTAGATAAAGATTCTTATGAGGAGAACCCGGCAATGCTCTATGCTGCTCTGCGAAACATCCTATATAGAAAAGGTCGTAAGGTAGAAATATTAGAGAACTTTGTTCCGCACTTGAAGTATATCAGCGAATGGTGGAAGCAACTTTATGGTGAGAGTGAAGGAAAAGACGGGAAGGGCATTCTGCCGCATAGTCTCAGTTTTACTACCGATTTGCATTCGATGGGTCAATATGTTCAGGATGGTGAGCGTTTGATGTTTGAAACTGTGCTCAGTGTTGCCAAACCTCAGCATGAAGTTAGTATTCCCAAGGACGAGCAGAACTTGGATGGCATCAATTACTTGTTGGGTAAGACACTTACGGAAATCAACCACAATGCGGAACTCGGTACTATTATGGCTCATTATGACGGCAATGTGCCGGTTTTACGTATAGAGGTACCATCAGTGGACGAGTATGTGTTGGGACAGTTGATTTACTTCTTTGAGTTTGCTTGCGGCATCAGTGGATATACACTTAAGGTTAATCCTTTTGACCAACCCGGTGTCGAGGCTTACAAGAAGAACATGTTCCGCTTGTTGGGGAAGCCGGGATATGAAAGCAAGTAGTCCTAACTTCAAATAAGAACACAAAAACACAAGGCCGGAAATTCATTTATTCCGGCCTTGTGTTTTTTATTCATGTCAGATTTAGAAAGGTAAATCTCCGATGGGTTCGGTGTCATTATTTAAAATGGCGGAAAGGGGATCGTGATCATGGATGTTTTGCTCGTCCGAACGGTTCTTGTTGGCTAGTACTGTAAAATTGTCGGCAACAACTTCAGTTATGTAACGTTTGTTGCCGTCTCGGTCTTCCCATGAACGTGTTTGCAATTTACCTTCAACATATATTTGAGTACCCTTTCTAAGTATCTTTTCGGCGATCTCGGCAAGTGTCCGCCAGCAAACAACGTTGTGCCATTCGGTTTGTTCCACGCGTTCGCCATCCTTGTTTTTGCGGTATTCAGTTGTGGCCAAGGGGAAGGAGGCCTTTTTTACTACATTTGAGTTTTCGTCGTTGCGGTCCTGTTGGAAAGCGACGACATCTGGGTTCTTTCCTAAATTCCCAATCAAAATTACTTTATTGACTCCAATCATAATCTAAAGTTGTATTATTAGCTCTATTAATCAAGTATTCTTTGTCCGATGTCTCGATTTTTCGTTTGCAAAGATAGTATTTTTTGGCGAACTGATTAGATAAAGATATTCACAATTTCGACAAATATCTGTCAATCAAACGTGAAATGGGAAGGGTTTTTACTTCGGATTCCATTATGATTTGAGTTTTTTCAGGTATTTTGGAGGGCTTATCGTTGTATTTTGCCTGAATAAAATGGGCAATAATGGTGCGGTGTGTAAGTTTATGCTCATAAACAGGACCCAATTCGAAAACGGTAGGTTCATCGCCAAACCATGAAGTGAGAATCTCGAGCAATTGTTTTTTCTGCCTTTTTTCGGGGATAGGGCTATTGGGTTCATATAGCGGAAAGTCGTACAATCCTTGCAAAATATCTCCGGAAGCACGTTTCTTTACGAGTAGATATTTCTCGTTGCAGCCCCATCGGATATCAAAATAGTAAAAATATCTTTTCTTTATAGATGTTGGTTTCGTTTTAACAGGTAGTAATTCCACCTTTCCTTTTTGGTGAGCCTCGCATTCTTCTTTGAATATGCAGTTATTGCAATCATAACCTGTTGGCTTGCACCATGTCGACCCGAAATCCATCATTGCTTGGTTGAATTGACCAGGGTGTTCCTTGTCGATTAATCGCATCAAAATCTTCTCGAATTCTTTATATGCTTGTTCTGTCCCGATGGGTGTGTATATTCCATATAACCGTGAAATAAACCTATATACATTGCCGTCTATAACGGGATAGTCCATTCCGTAAGCAAATGAGGCTATTGCAGCGGCAGTATATCGTCCAACACCTTTCAGTGCAAGTATTCCTTCATAAGTATCTGGGAAATTGCCATTATAGTTATCCATTATTTGTTGTGCTGCAGTATGCAGGTTTCGTGCTCTTGAATAATAGCCCAGTCCCTGCCAGCTTTTAAGTATATCTTCTTCGGATGCGTCAGCCAATTCTTTTACTGTTGGATATTTCTTTATAAACAGTTCATAATAAGCCAAACCTTGCTCTATGCGGGTTTGTTGCATTATGATTTCCGACAACCATATATAATATGGATTGTTCGTTTCTCTCCAAGGCAATTTTCTGCCGAATTCTTCATACCAGTTAAGTAGTTTTTTTTGGAACATCTAAGTATGCCGATTTTTTGAAAAATAGTACTTTTTTTCTAACTTTTGAACAGGTTATTAATGTATAAGTGCTTGATAAATCAATGTTAAACTTATATTTTTGAATAATTGTATTAATGTATTAATCAGTATTTTGTAAAATACGATATGTTAAATATTTTATTTTAGTGTTTTTTATGTCTCTCAAATCTTTGTCAATTCAAAAAAAAGTCCGACTTTTGCAGCCGTTTTTCAACAGAAAAAACGCTTGTATAACGTAAAGAAACAATAAAAATTATAAGTAACATGTCAAAGATTTGTGAAATTACTGGTAAGAAAGTGATTCGTGGTAACAACGTTTCCCATTCCCGTATCCACACCAAACGTACCTTCTCCCCGAATCTTCAAACCAAGAAGTTCTATATTCCTGAAGAGGATATGTGGATTACCCTCAAAGTGAGTGCCAAAGGCATGCGCATCATTAACAAGAAAGGTATTCTTGCAGCCCTTAACGATGCCGCCGCTCAAGGACATCTCCAATTCTAACATCGAAGACAAGTAGGTCTTAATAAACTTTATTTATCAATCCTTAATTAGAAAGAGGTATTAACAATGATCGTAGTTCCTATCAAAGAAGGTGAAAACATTGAAAGAGCATTAAAGAAGCTTAAAAGAAAATTCGAGAAAACCGGTGTTGTAAAAGAACTCCGCGAACGTCAGAAATTTACTAAACCTTCCGTTATCAATCGGGAACGCAGACAGAAAGCCATCTATGTTCAGCATCTGCGTCAGCAAGAGCTCGACAAATAATTGTTTCTGTCGGCACGTATCAAACGATAAAGGGCATTCCTTCGGGGGTGCCCTTTTTCGTGACTAATCGTAAGAGATTGCGGTAGACATAAAGAAACAGGAGGCATGCATAGAATAACGCATGCCTCCTGTTCCCTTTCTACGGAATTGTTTTCTTATTTGTAACGTTCTTTATATTTGTCTATCTGAGCCTTCATGGCATCAACGCATTCGGAAACGGCTTCCTCAAAAGTGTCGGCCTGTTTGCTATTGAAAAGGGTCTGTCCAGGCAGATTCAACGACAATTCTGCAATCTTGTTGTTGTCGCTTTCTGGTTTGTCGACTTTCAGGATTACTTCACATTTGGTGGCATTGTCAATTAAGCGGTCCAGTTTTGCAACTTTTTCGTTGACAAATTTTTCCAGTTTGGGGTCTGCCTTGAATTTTACGGCATTAATTGTTGTATTCATAGTTATCTCCTTATTTTTTATTGGCCCTGGGGTGGGCATGTTTATAAGTTTCTTTCAAATGTTCACGAGTCACATGGGTGTATACTTCTGTGGATGCGAGGTCACTGTGTCCGAGCAATTCCTTTATGGCATCAATATTTGCACCTTCGTTCAGCATATGGGTGGCAAATGAATGCCTGAACACATGTGGGCTATATCTCTCTGCATGGGCAAGTGTCGTCATATACTTTTCCACTATATTGTATATTGCAGAATCGCTAATAGCCTTTCCTTTGCTGTTCACCAAGAGCCTATCTGTGTCCTCAAGGTTTGGTTGCTCTTCATGCAGTTCCATCATTTTTCTACTACGTAACGCAATATATTGTGAAATATTATGTGCCAGTTCATTTTCTATTGGAATATATCTTTCTTTGTTACGTTTCCCCCTTACTTTGATGGTACAACCTTCTATATCAATGTTTGCCAAACTTAGTGATGCCAGTTCTGAACGCCTCATTCCCGTCTCGTAAAGCATGCGCAGCACCAATTTTTCAACAACTCCTTCATAAGTGTCCGGATAGATGTCCGAATATATCTTTTCAACATCTTTCTCTTTAAAAAACACCGGTAGACGTTTAGGGGCTTTGGGGGGTGATATTTTAGCCATTATATCACGTTGCATATATCCATTTTTTCGGAGATACTTAAACCAGGCACGGATGGCTGCTAGATGTTTAGTAACTGTTCCTGGAGCCTTTCCGTCTTCTATCAATCCCATTTGCCATGCCCGTATGTCTCTGGGTTCAATCTCTTCAATAGTGTGGATTTCTTGTGACGATAGATATAATCCAAACCATTCAGTCACTTTTAAATAATACTGTATGGTGCCTTCTGCCAACCGCTGTTCTGTAGCGATATAATCGGCAAATTGTTGTATGGCATCTTCTATTTTCACGACTGCAAAGATACGGAAAAAAAACGTATCAAATGTTAATTCCTCGAAAAAAATTATGCCTTTCCTCATTTGAGGGTATTCCAGATGCTTTATTTCTTTAAAGTGGCTAAAAAAAACTGCTGTTTATAAAATAATTTGTATCTTTGCACGTTTTTTTGACATTACAATTGTAGTATAACAGAATGAAAGCATTGATATTTCTTGTCAGCCTTACCCTCTTGGTTGTCACCCACGAACTGGGACACCTTCTGTTTGCCAAACTTTTTGGCACCCGTGTCAACCGATTCTATGTCTTTTTCAATTGGAAGTTCTCTATTATCAAGGCCAAAAAGTTTAACGGAAAGTGGCATTTTCTCTTTTTCAACTCCAAGACTCCTGAATCATGGGAGACCGAGAATCTGCGTCCCGAGGATCAGAACAACACTCTTTGGGGACTTGGATGGATTCCCCTGGGCGGCTACTGCGACATTGCGGGTATGATTGATGAGACCAAGGATTCCAGTGATATGGCAAGCACTCCCCAGCCGTGGGAATACCGTACCAAGCCGGGTTGGCAGCGCCTTTGTATCATCTCTGGAGGCGTGCTGGTCAATTTCATTTCTGCTCTGATTATTTATTCTTGCATTTTTGCTCATTGGGGCACTGATGAATTGCCCATGCGCAATGCTAAGTTGGGATATGAATACCATCAGTTACTGTTGGATGAGGGTTTCCAAAATGGCGATATTATTTATGCTATCGATGGTGTAGAGCAGTATAGTATGAAAGATGCCAGTCAGACCATTTTGCTTAATAATCCCCGTACGGTCACTGTGCTTCGCAACGACAGCTTAGTTGACCTCTCCGTTCGTGAGGGTCTTCTGAATAGATTAACCGAAGCGAATCCCAAATACCTGATGATTCCTCGATACCCCTTTGTGGTGAAAGACTTTATCCCCGGTTCTTTGGGCAAACATTGTGGCATGCAAATTGGGGACAGCCTTGTCAGCATCAGTGGCATACCCACCCCTTCAGCGGTTGAGTTTACAACCACCCTTAGTCAGTTTGCCGGCGATAGCATCATGTTGGGCTTCTACCGCAACCGACAGTATATGGAAATCCCCATCCTCCTCGAAAAGGACGGGAAACTGGGCATTTACGCTGTCGACGACATGAGTCAACTTTTCGATGTTAAACATGTTGATTATACATTCTTCGAAGCCATACCCGCAGGCATAAGTTATGGATGGGAAACTCTGGTTTCATATGTCTCTTCGCTCAAGATACTCTTCACTCCGGGAGGTACTAAAGGTTTGGGTGGATTCATCAGTATGGCCAGCCTCTTCCCCGACACTTGGGATTGGCTCCGCTTCTGGAACCTCACTGCCCTCCTGGCATTAGTTCTGGCATTTATGAACATCATTCCTATTCCAGGCCTCGATGGTGGCCATATAGTCATCACCCTCTGGGAAATGATTACCCGTAAGCCGGTCAACGAAAAAGTCCTTAATGTGATACAGAATATTGGTTTAGTGCTCCTGCTCCTGCTCCTCATCATAGCCAACGGGAACGATCTCATTCGGCTTTTCAATGGCTTTACCCGATAGCATTTTCTTCTAACCTCCGAACTTATGAAAAAAGTCGACCGCCTCATATTAAAATCCTTTCTTGGGCCATTATTGCTCACTTTTGTGATAGCGGTGTTCGTTCTTTTGATGCAGTTCGTATGGAAATACATCGACGACCTTGTTGGCAAAGGACTTGATTTTGCAGTCATTGCCCAGCTTATGTTATATGCTTCTGCCACTTTCGTCCCTATGGCTCTACCCATTGCGGTTCTTTTTGCTTCAATCATGACTATGGGTAATTTCGGCGAGAAGTATGAACTGGTTGCCATGAAAGCTGGCGGAATCTCTGTCAGGCGCGTTATGATGCCTATGGCACTCGTCTCTATGCTACTGATGGGCATCGCTTTTTATTTTGCCAACAATGTACTGCCTGTGGCCATGTATAAGTATCGTTCCACCCTATACGATATTCAGCGCAAAAAGCCGGCAGTAAGTATCCGCCCCAGTGAGTTTTACAGCGAAATCGACGGCTATGTAATCCGCGTCAATACCAAAGACCCCGATGGACGCACTATGCGTGACATTATCATTTATGACCATACCGAGGGAATCAACCGTACTAATATTATTGTCGCCGACCACGGATATATGCAGTCTACCCCCGACGACCATTATCTTCTTTTTACGCTCTATGATGGTTATAATTACAGTGAGCCTACCGATGGCGAGAACGAACTCTCACGCCCTCTAACCAGTATAGGCTTCACCGAGCAGACGCTTACCTTCGACATTTCCTCCTTTGCTTTCGAGAAATCTGACGAGGAGTTTTTCAGCGGCCATTATCAAATGCTCAATGTGGCCCAACTCGACTCAACTGTCGGGTCTCTCAAGGATGCTCTTGACAAACGTTATGTCGAGATGAAAGATAATTGTTTAGAGAAGCTCACAGCCTATCGATACCATACAGCTCATGTGGAAGATAGCTCCTCATATCTCGACGTCAACCAGTGGCTTGCCGATACCAATGGCGAAGCTATTCGCACAGTGATAAGCCAAGCCAGTATCATTTCCCGCAACGCACTCAACGATGCCGATATGTACGAATCCATGATTAAACCGGAACAGGAATACATCAACCGCCATTATATCGAGCTCATGCGCAAGTTTACCCTCTCTGTTGCTTGTCTGTTGCTTTTCCTTATTGGAGCCCCGTTTGGCTCTATTGTTCGCAAAGGAGGTTTGGGCATGCCTTTAGTGGCTTCGGTTGTTTTCTTTGTGCTTTATTATGTTATTGGCATGATAAGTGAGAAATCAGTGCGCGAGAGTGCTGTTCCTCCTGTGGGCATGTGGATTTCTACCTTTGTTTTTATCCCAATCGGTATTTTGCTCACATGGCAAGCCACAACCGATTCAAGCATCTTCGACCTCGCTAGTTGGAAACGGTGGCTCAAGATAAAGTCACGCTATAAGTCAAAACAATAGGACAGATGTCACTGCTTTTTTTCAAATTCTTTCACTTTGTCTTGAAACCTTAAGTTGGCACGGGCCAGTGCTGTGTCAGCATTGATTCCGTGTTCGTGTGCCCAATGAACAAGATTGAAAAGAAGGTTGCCGAAACTCTCCTCGGTGGGTTCATGGTCAGATGTGATGCTGTCAATTGCTATTTCTTCTTTTTCTGACGAAAGAGTGGCTTCCACTCCTATCCCCGAGGCTTTCTCTTGCATGCGTACTGCCTTAACCAATGGGGGTAAACTGGTCGGCACTCCCTCCAGCACCGATTTCCGCCCTTCATGCATTTTGATTTGTTCCCAGCTTTCGCCTTTATAGCTTTCGGGTTTATAAATAAATGGGTGTCGGTCAATAAGCTTATCGCATACGGCATTGAGTACATCGGCAGTGCTAAATCTCTCTTCATCCTCAGCAATCTTGGAATAGAAAAGCAGGTGCATGAATATATCTCCCAGCTCCTTCTTCAAGTCGGAGTTTCGTTGTTCGGCAGTTGGACTATCAGACTGTTCGGCAGGAGAGAGATTGAGGATAGCTTCGCTCAACTCATAAGTTTCCTCAATAGTGAGGTATCGGAGGCTATCCATTGTTTGAACTCTATCCCATGGACATTGCTTCCGAAGGGTGTCCAATATGTCGCTGAGCCTGCCGAAAGCGTCAAGTGTATCTTGTGTCATAATCGTCTTACTTCTTCTACTCCTTCGAGTGCTTCTAGGTTATCCAACAGATGATTGAGGTTATCGAGATTGAGCACATATAGCATAATGATGCCTCTCACAATGCCTTCCACAGCCTCGAGTGTAATGGCTCTCATGTTAAGGTCCATCTGTTCCGACACGATGCGTGTTATTTCTTGCAGCAGTCCTTTGCGGTCTATAGCGGTGAATGCCACACCGGTAAGAAATGCCACATGCTCTCCTGGACGCCAGCGGGCACGCACTATCCTGTTCTCGTGGTTTGCCATCTCATCCATGGCAATCTTGCAGTTGGTGCGGTGAACCATGATTTTGCCCTCTGATACTATACCCACTACATGGTCGCCCTGTACGGGTTTGCAACAGGGGGCAGGTTCGGTTACATATTTATCATAGTCGCCGTCCAGAAGGAACGACTGTTGGGTTTTTGCGGATGCATAGTCATTATGAATGATGGCAGTACTACTTTTGTCAAACAGTGAAGTATATTCACCCATGAAATAGGTGTTGTGGTTGGGGCTGATAACGCGTCCGAAACACTGGGCTATGTCATTCTCGGTAATGATGCCCATGGCTAGTTGGAAAAAGAGGTCCACTTCACTCTTCAAGTCGAAAAATCTCTTTACCTGTCCTATGGTGGCGGTGGAGTACCGGATATGGAGTCGCATAAAGATATCTTCCAACCGTTGACGGCCTTCGTCTCTATATCCTTTGCGCTGATCGCGTAGGGCGTCTTTCAATGCTTCTTTGGCACGTGTGGTATGTGCTATTGTGAGCCATTCTTCCGTTGGATGGGTCTTGCGGCTGGTGAGCACCTGCACCTGTTCGCCGGCACGTAAAGTATAGCTTATGGGTTCCACCTTCCCGTTTACTTTGGCCCCCATGCAGTGCAGGCCAAGGTTCGAGTGGATGGCAAAGGCAAAGTCAAGCACTGTGGAGTGGGCAGGAAGCTTTTTCATATCGCCTTTGGGTGTAAAGAGATATATCTCTTTGGTATACAATGTCTCCTTAAACTCTTCCACAAGGTCCAGTGCGCTTTTCTCAGTGTTTTCAAGGGTACTGCGTATTTGTTGCAGCCATACCTCCACGGGGCTGAGCTCCATATGCTCCTCAGGGTGTGCCTCCTTGTATAGGAAATGGGCGGCCATACCTTTCTCGGCTATGAGGTCCATACGTTCCGTTCGTATCTGCACTTCCACCCACTTTCCCATCGGCGTCATTACTGTGGTTTGCAGCGATTCGTAGCCGTTGGTTTTGGGTGTTGATATCCAGTCACGGAAACGCGATGGGTCTGGTGGGAATTCAGAGGAGATTAGCGAGTATACCTTAAAGCATTCCGATTTCTCGTTCTCTTTAGGTACATCCAGGATAATTCGGATGGCGAAAAGGTCGAATATTTGATCGAACTTCACTCCCTTTCGTTCCATCTTTTTCCAACAGCTGTATACCGATTTGATACGGGTCTTGAGTGTGTATTTATAACCGTTCTTGTCGAGCATCTCTCTCACCCTCTTAGAGAATTTTTCTTCAAGCTCGTCCTTGGTAACGGATTCTTTCTGTATAAGAGCGGCTATCTCATTGTATATGTCGGGGTTCGTGTATTTCATCACCAGCTCCTCCAGTTCGGTCTTTATGGCATAAAGACCCAGTCGGTGGGCCAGCGGTATGTATAGATATTGCGTTTCGGATGATATGGCAAGTTTCTTGGTGTCCTTCATGGAGTCAAGAGTCCGCATGTTGTGCAGCCTGTCGCATATTTTAAGAAAGATGACATACGCATCGTTGCACATCGAAAGCAATATCTTGCGGTAGTTCTCAGCCTGTTTCGAAGAGGTATGTTGTATTACCATTACATCCTCTATCTTGGTCACACCGTCCACTATCACGGCCACCCGCTCCCCAAAAATTGTTCTGATTTGGTCCAGGGTGATGTCGGTGTCCTCTACCACATCGTGCAGCAAGGCACATATCACGGCTATGGGACCCAGTCCGACTTCCTGAACAGCAATCAGAGCCACTGCCAGTGGGTGGAATATATAAGGCTCTCCCGATTTACGACGTGTGCCGGCATGGGCCTTCTTGGCAAGCGAGAAAGCACGGAATATTTCGTCTTCCTGTTTGTCTGTGAGGGGGGAGTTCTTGCGGCATGCCTCCAGCAACTCTTCATACTTTGCCTGTATCTCTTGCTCTTCACGAGCCTCATCAATTACATACATGTTTACGTGTCTTTTTTATTGGTGTTAATAAAGAGTTTGTTGCACGATTAGAACTAATCGGGAGTTCTGTTTTTTATAGTGTTTTCATTATTTCGAAACGCTTCAATTGTCGTCTATCACATCACCAAGAATCCTCTAATGCCAAGTAACAGAGTGTAGCACTAAAAGTTGCCCAAAAGCAGTAGCATGGCTACCACTGCGGTTATAGATATGCCAAATCCCATAGTGACATATACCGAATGGAAATCGGTCAGCACTCCTACACTGGCACTGGTCATGCAAAATTTCCCCGAACCATCAGGTGATGCCAATCGCACTCCCGCCTCTAAGGTGGGATAAATCACTGGTTTGCTCTGGTTGTCATAGTTCATGCCAATGTTACTGTAAAGATGCCAGTCGAAGTATGTCCATGGCTTGGAAAGCCGGTATGCGACACCCCCCGATACCCAGTAAAAGGAACTGTTCAGCAGTGTGGCTGATACATTGAATCCCCATACTTCTGGAATGTAACTATACACCCCACCCAATCCGATACCCTCGGGGCCTATTATCAATCTACCCTCGGCAAAATGCTCACAGAATGGATTCCCGAAATAATAAATGGGGTTTCTTCTCGGCTTAAAGAACATTTTGCCCTCATACTCTGCTGTATCGAAATATGCGTATGGCCCGGTTTCTATAGTGTCGTTTGGGTGCGACCTTATGGAATCGGTTTGAGCATACGCGGCAGTGGTGAGCAATAGTGTGAGGGCAAATAGTATTTTCTTCATTCTTGATGAGCGTTGTCTTTCATTGCAGCACGTATTTTCTCCTCCAGTTCCTCGCATAGCTCTGGGTTGTCACGCAACAGTTGCTTCAGTGCTTCCCGTCCTTGTGCCAGTTTCGAGTCACCGTAGCTAAACCACGACCCGCTCTTGCGCAATATATTGTATTCCACACCGAGGTCAACTATCTCGCCCAGTTTTGATATTCCCTCGCCAAACATGAGGTCGAACTCACATGTGCGGAATGGAGGTGCTACTTTGTTCTTAACAATCTTTACTTTTACGCGATTACCCACATTTTGGTCACCGTCCTTGATAGCCTGCACACGGCGTATGTCCACTCTCACCGAGGCGTAGAATTTAAGGGCATTGCCACCTGTTGTAGTCTCGGGATTGCCAAACAGCACTCCGATTTTCTCGCGCAGCTGGTTGATGAAGATGCAGCAGCAGTTTGTTTTGCTGATAGTGGAGGTAAGTTTGCGCATTGCCTGGCTCATGAGGCGGGCTTGCAATCCAACTTTCGAATCTCCCATTTCTCCGTCAATCTCGGCTTTCGGTGTAAGTGCAGCCACCGAGTCGACCACTATGATGTCGATGGCTCCGGAACGTATCAGGTTGTCGGCAATCTCCAAGGCCTGCTCCCCGTTGTCGGGCTGAGATACAAGCAGATTGTCAATATCCACCCCAAGTTTTTTTGCATAAAAGCTGTCGAATGCATGTTCCGCATCGATAAACGCTGCTATTCCACCATTTTTCTGGCATTCGGCTATAGCATGTATGGCTAAGGTCGTTTTACCCGACGACTCGGGTCCGAATATCTCAATTATTCTGCCTTTTGGGAAACCTCCCACACCCAGTGCAGCATCTAGGTTGATGCTTCCGGTCGAAATCACATCCACCTTGACGGATGCTTGGTCTCCGAGCTTCATAACGGAGCCTTTGCCGTAGTTTTTTTCAATCTTCTCAAGAGTGCTCTGCAGAATCTTCATTTTTTCCAGTTTCTGAGCATCCATGTCTGTGGTCTCTTTTGCCATAATTTACAATTGTTTATATTATTTGTTTTGTTATATATTGTTTCGGTCTATCGGACTACAAATATACAATTTTTTTTTCAAATCTGAGAAATATGAAAAAATATGTGTAACTTTGCATTCTCAATTATTGAGTTACTTTTCCGTGGCAGTAATTTACTGCGTTTGATGCAAAAAATTAAAACACACAATATTAATAGTTATGAATATCCTTAGCAATAGAATTCTCAACATGGCCGAGAGCGAAACATTGGCCATGACCGCTAAAGCCCGCGAACTGAAAGCTCAGGGCAAAGACGTTATCAGTCTTTCCATCGGTGAACCCGATTTCAATACCCCGGAGGAGGTGAAAGAGGCTGCCAAACAGGCCATCGACGACAATTTCACCCACTATCCCCCGGTGCCGGGCTATCCCGATTTACGTGAGGCTGTTTGCCATAAATTCAAGAGAGACAACAACCTCGAGTTCAAGCCCGAGCAGATAGTCGTTTCTACAGGTGCCAAACAGGGCATCTACCAGCTGGTCCAGTGTTTGGTCAACCCCGGCGATGAGGTGATTATCCCTACTCCTTTCTGGGTCTCGTATAAGGAAATTGTCCGTGTGGCCGAAGGTAAATGCGTGTATGTGAAGACCGCTATCGAGAACGATTTCAAGGTTACTCCCGAACAGCTCGAGGCCGCCATCACCCCCAAAACCAAGCTCATCATGTTCTCCAGCCCCAGCAACCCTACCGGCATGCTCTACACCAAAGATGAACTTAAAGGCATCGCCGAGGTTGTGGCAAAGCATGAGAACCTCTTTGTCATGGCCGATGAGATTTATGAGCACATCAACTTTGTTGGCAAACATGAGAGCATAGCCCAGTTCCCCGAGGTCATGGATCGTGTTATCACCGTCAATGGTGTTGCCAAGGGATTCGCCATGACCGGTTGGCGTATCGGTTTCATCGCCGCCCCGTTGGCCATTGCCAAGGCTTGCAACAAACTGCAGGGACAGGTCACCAGTGCCACCTGCTCCATCGCTCAGAAAGCCACAGTCCGTGCCATGATGATGGATCCCGCCACAAGCAAGGATATCATCAATATGCGCGAAATTTTCCGCCAGCGCCGCGACATGGTCTATAAACTCCTTTGCGACATCCCCGGCCTCAAAGTCCGTCTGCCACAGGGCGCTTTCTACTTCTTCCCCGATGTCAGTTCCTATTATGGAAAAAGCTTCAACGGAAATAAAATCGAGAACTCCACCGATATGGCATTCTACTTGCTGAACGAGGCCAATGTGGCCACCGTCATGGGCTCTGCCTTTGGCGACGACTCCTGCATCCGTCTCAGCTATGCCACCAGCGAGGATCTCTTGCGTGAGGCTCTCCGCCGCATCAAGGAGGCTCTGGCCAATCTGAAATAGTCCATCCCCCGCTTTCACCATCCCCGTACTGCTTTGCCGTGTAGTGCGGGGATGGTTTATTCACTAACTGAAGGTGTTTTCACTGTCATACCAATACCTGAAACGATTATCCAGTCATCATGAAAATAATACACACTGCCGACCTTCACCTTGGGCAGATACTGTATCAGAACTACGGCCGGGAGGATGAGCACAATTATTTCTTCCAGCAGCTCCAAGAGTGGTGCCAGCAATATGGCCCCGACGCCTTGGTGGTGAGTGGCGACATTTTCGACATCCAACATCCGGTCATCTCGGTCAAAAGGATGTTCAACGATTTCTTTGTCCGTCTCCACAGAGCCGTTCCCGCCATGCGCATCGTCATTGTGGCGGGCAATCACGATTCGGCCATGCGTCTCCATGCCGACAACTCCATTTGGGGTATGGGCGACGTGGTTTTGGTGGGTATGCCACCGGTCTCCAATAGCCATGAACTCCCCGATGGATGGCAAAACGACTACATTGTCCGTCTCCCTCAGGGGTATATTATCGCCATGCCCTACTACTTTGGCTCCCGTAGTCAGGCTGTCCAGTCGATACTCGACTTTGTGGCCAACGAGAACACCGACAACAAACCTGTCGTCCTTATGGGCCATCTGGCTGTCAATGGCATGGACATTTCGGGTCTGGGCATGGATGTGGGGCGTCTTCAGGTGCTCAATACCGACGAGCTTGGCAAGGGCTATGACTACATGGCTCTTGGCCATATCCATCGTCCCCAAACTCTTGGTTTCAATGATGAGTTCCAATCCGTAAGCACCTATCCCTCCGGCATCATTCGTTATTCCGGCAGTGCGTTGCATGTCAGTTGCGACGAAAAGTTCCCTCACTCTGTCAGTTTGGTCACGATCGATTATCATGGTGGGCCGGTTACCGTGGAACGCCTGCGCATCCAACAGCTCCGCCATTTCTTTGAGTTGCCAGCCGAGGGTGTGGCCCAGAGTGTTGAAGAGATATTCTCGTCCATCATGGAGTTTGCCGAAACCAAGCAGTCGGGCTATTTCCGCTTGAAGATAAACTACGATGTGGAGCTCCCGCCCGACCTGAACCAACAGATATACAGTCTTATTGAACCTTACAACAACGAGGTTCGCTACAATCCCAAAGCCATCTACTTCAATGCACCCGAACAACTCAGTCATACTGACGATAATGCTTTTGGGCTGGCTGTTATCCAGCAAATGACCGACCCCATGGACTTTATACGGCAAACCATCGACCAATACCCCGGTTTGGATATCGACATGTTGGCCGAGGCCTTCAAAGAAGTGGAAGACTTTCTGCGCACTCAATCCAATCAATAGCCCCTTGCCATGAAAATTAAAGAACTGCATCTACGTAATATAGCCTCCATCGAGACTGCCGACATCGACTTTGAGCGCGATTTAGTCGATATTGATAACAATTCTCCTTCTCCGTTGTTTCTCATTTCGGGCGACACTGGGGTGGGTAAATCCGTCATTTTGGACGGCATTTCGTTGGCTCTCTACAAAACTACACCCCGTCTGGACAGTGTGGTAAACCCCGCCAGCAACACCTTTAACTGCGGCAATGGCGAGCTGATGAGTGTCAACAGCATCCAGCAGTACACCCGTTTGGGCATCTCATCTAAATCCCCATGCTACAGTGAGGTGGTGTTCGAAGGCAACGACAATGTAGTTTACCACGCCAAACTAGAGCTGGGCATTAACCGTAATGGAGCACACCGCGACCCGAAATGGACTGTCAAGATTGGCGACCAGGATTGGGTGAAGGTAGACAACAAGCACAACCAGATTCTTCAGGCCGTAGGTCTCAGTTTCCAGCAATTCAGCCGCATGGCCATGTTGGCTCAGGGACAGTTCGCCTCGTTTCTTTGTGGCGACAAGAAAGAACGCGAAGAGATACTGGAACAACTCACCAACACCGAGATGTTTTCCCGCTATGGCCTCGCCATCAAGTCCATTTTCGACAATACTAAAAAAGAGAAAGAACTGGCCGAGCAAAAGCTCGATACCGAGTCGGGCCACCTACTCACCGACGAGGAGGTTGAAAGGCTTAAAACACAGCAGTCCGAAGCCGGCCAGACAATAGAGAGTTTATCCGAACGGGTGAGCGCTGTGGACACTATTATTCTCAAAACCACTAAGCTCAACAGTTTCGTGCACACGCTCAGCGATGCCAATCGACAGTTGGAACAGACCCGTCAAATCATGCAAACCGACGATTATCGCAGCCGCGTGCTTTTGGTCAGTGATTGGGATTCCACCGAGCAGGTGCGCAATGCGTGGACCAACAGTGTGAAAGCAGAATCGGATTTGGCAAAGACAAAAGACAAGATGACCCGTTGTCACGACCGTTTCGGTGTGCTCTCCTCTCATCTGGGGTGGGTTAAAAGCCAGTTGGACGAGATGGGCAAACAACTTGAAGCCGAGAGGTTATGGCTTGATTCTAAAGCTCCCGTTGCCGACATCTACCTTAATTCGGCGGCCATCAGGTTGCGTCTCGAACAATTTCAGAAGTGTCTGAACGACATTGCCGACCACTCTCAAAAACTGAAAGATGCCGAATCAAAAACCAGTACTTTGGCCCAGCAGGAAAATGAGTCGCTCCAAGCCCGTGTAGATGCAGAAAAACAAGTGGCCGACAAGCAGACCCAGATAGACGCTCTGCGAAAGCAGCAGGCCGACCTTAATCCAGACGACATCAACAATCAATTGGCTGAGTGCGGCAGACAGAAACAGCTTATTCAGAGATGGATTGACACTGAGGTTCAACTCACTGCAGCAAAAAAGGAAATACAAAACCTTAGAGGAGATATCGACAACAAAAAAGTCCAGCTGAAAGAACTGACATCAAAGATGAACCAATCACGTGAGGCAATGGATTTGGCCAAAGAGAAGTATGAAGCGGCCCTCCGGCGCTACACAGTGATGAGCAGCAGTGTGGACGATGTGCTGAAAGGCCTGCGCTCCCAACTCAAGGCCACACATGTCGATACTTGTCCACTTTGCGGCCAACCCATCAATCACGAGCAGCTGGATTGTCAGTTCGAAAATTTACTCTCCCCACTCGAGCAGGAACGCTCCGACACAAAAAAAGTCTATGACGATGCCACCGAAGCTTACAACTCGGTCAAAACACAATATGATAAGCTCGAAGGCTACCTCCATGAACGTAGTGAGTCTCTCTCCAAGCAGGAAAAGCAAATTCAGGCTGACGAAAAAGCCCTGTCCGATAGTCTGACTACTCACGGCTTTGCCTACTCATCGCAAATAGCCAATCAACTGGCCCAATCGCGCCTCGAGATAGAGCAAAAGGAGAACCTCTTGACCCAACGGCAGTCCTTGGTCAACCAGCTTACGTCCCAAATCAACGGGATGCAGGACGAGAAGAAAAAGCTCGACAGCACCTTCGTCGAGGCTAATGCCAAGTGGAACGAGGCGGTTTCGCAGTCCCAACTGAACCGTCAGGCCATCGACACGCTGAAAGACCAAATCAACAAAGCCACTGCCGAAAGGGATGAAATGACCGGCAATATTTCCGCACAGATAGAAGCACTCTATCCCCAATGGCGGCAGGACTTAGCACAAACAATACTCAGTCTGGACAAGGATTCTTCCGAGTATATGGCCCGCAAGACGAAGTACGAAACATCGCTCACCCGTCTTACTGCCGAACGCGGCAACCATGACCAGATGGACCAAATGCGACAGCAGCTCGCTCAACGCTATCCCGATTGGAACCTCACCTATCTGCCAAAACAACTCCAGCAGCCTGCCGGTTTGAACGAATGGAGCACCATCCTTACAATTGTTGCCAATATCCAGGGACAGGTGGACAGCCTTGAGCAATCCATCTCGGCCAGCAACGACATGCTGCAATCGTGGTATTCCAGTTCAGGTCACAACGCCGATTACCTCGCGCAACTGGTGGGGAGAAAGAACGATGTGGAACAGGATCGTGATTATATCAACAAAACTCACGCTCAGGAGCAATCGTGTAAAAACACCATCGAAACCACTTCGAGCCAAATTGCCACTCTCCGCACGGAATTGGGTCTGGGCGACAATGACCCCATGCCCGAAATCAGCAAACTGGAAGAAGCTAAAACCGCCCTCAATGCCGAACTCCAGCAAGCTGTGGCACGCCATGCCCAAGCCAAAAACCTGCTGGAGGTCTATAACCAGAATGTGGCACGCCTAGCCCAGGCCCGAGCCGAGTTGGACCAGGTCACGCTTCGCTTCAACCGTTGGCACCTTATCAATAGCCATTTTGGCGGAACCCGTTTCCGGACTCTGGCCCAGACCTATATCTTGCGGCCCTTGCTCAACAACGCCAATATCTTCCTCGAAAAGATTACCGACCGTTATAAACTGACCTGTAGCGAAGAGAACGAGAAACTTTCCATACTGGTGATAGACCGTTACAACAAAGATGCCGTCCGCAGTGCCACTGTGCTGTCCGGCGGTGAACGGTTTATGGTGTCGCTTGCCCTCTCTCTTGCCCTCTCCTCGCTCAACAAACCCGATATGAATGTCAATATTCTTTTCATCGACGAGGGTTTTGGAACGCTGGACGAAAAAAGCCTCGAAAGCGTCATTTCGACGCTGAAAAAGCTGCCCACCATCGCAGGTCAGTCCAATCGCCGTGTAGGCATTATCTCGCACCGCGAAGAGCTCATAGAGCGCATCCGCACTCAGATATGTATTTCCCGACAGGGCGAAGGCCGAAGCCGCGTTGAGATTGTCAATTGACAGCCCTCCTCCAATACGGCGTTATAGAACAATTGTGACACATATTCCCCAATAATCAGCCCGTGATTATTGGGGAATATATCCTATACTCATTGTTGGCAAATCCTCCACTATTGTTGGACCAGTGCCCCATCCCTTAGGCATTGTTCCAGCACCGTTATATCGACACTTGTTCAACACTCGTTCTTCACTTTTAAAGCGAAGAACGACCGAAGAACAAATGTTGGACAACTGAAGAATGAACGAGGCAAGAATGTTTGCAGATATGGTGAGCAGGAATGTTTCGGGGTGCTTAAGAATTGATGTCTACGTTTACTTGTCAGACTTGATTCTAGTTAAAAAATCCTAAATCTCAACCCCTCGGCTACCGTATTTCTAAAAAGTTGGTTATTATATGGGCAAATAGCTCTTTGCATGGCTGATGACAGGACAAAATACGAAAGATATGACCTCCTGGTAGAGCGTCACCGCAGACTGATACGCAAATTCTGCTGGTGGCGTTCGTGGGGGGACGAGAGCCTGTGCGACAACCTCGTGCAGGAGTGCTACATTGCCATGTGGGAGCATTTCGACTCGCTGCGTCCCGAAGTCCACGCCATGCAGGAGACCGCCTGGGTGGTTTGGCAATGCCGCAGTGTCTTCTCCCATCGCGACCGCGAGAGTGAGAAAAACCTCCCTTCCGTTGACGAGAGCCAATTCGACCATTTGCCCGCCCCCGATGCCTCCGAGACCCGCGAAATCCTCGACGACCTAGCCCGGACTTTGTCCTTTGACGAGCAACGCCTCTTTGCCCTTATGCGGCAAGACCTCACGGACCTTGAAATCGCTGAACGACTTGGACTCAAACCACGCACCATCCGTGAGAAGCAACGCAGGATAATCGAAAAACTGAGACAAGAACACTTTAATAACACGAAACTATGACCGAGAAAGAGATACTTCAACATATAACCCGCCAGGAGACCGACATTGACCATGTGCGTCGACTCGCTGACGGACACAACGCCGATCTCTCACGTTGGTGCGCCCGTCGCAAGACGATGTACCGTCTCTTGACCGACACCGTTGTTGCAGTCTCTGTCGCCATCTTCGTGGTCGTCACCGTCCTGCCTGACCCCGACGGCCACTATCTAAGCAACGCCCAAGCACGTAAGGATGCCCTTCAAAATATCGACCAAACATTGATTGCCAGCCTATGAAAGCCCGTACAATAATAGCACTCTTGGCCCTGCTATTGGCAGGTGGCGCTGCAGCGTGGAAGTTCATTCCGCATACGTTGAGCTACGACGAGTGCAGTGATGTTTACCGTCACTTTGCTGATATGCAGCTGGAGGGGGTGTGCATCACCTATGTACAGGACAAGTTAATCAACGACACCCTGCGCCTCCCTGTCACCCTGCTCAAAGCCGAGACCGATGAGGGTTGGGAGGCTATAGACAGTCTTTTTGGACACACTCGGCATGTTGAGGAGATACTCTACGAACTCGGCCTCCCGGATTCGGTCAAACATGAATTTCTTGAGACGCCGTACAGTTTCTATACCTTCCGTGCCCATCGTGAGACACCCGAAAAGAGAGTCAAATCAGGTGACATGCGTTCCAATGACCTTTTCGTCTTCATCTTTATCAACCTGCGTTGCGTGACTATTTATGAGCCAATAGACGCGAAGACTATGCGTGACGCAGTCAGCAATAGGGCAATTAAAAACCAAAAAGAGATGGAGTGAAATGTGAATAATAATCAAATACAGATAATGATGAAACAGATGAAGATTCTTTTTACTCTTGTTGCAATGCTGGTTTTTGCCTTCACGGCAAAGGCGCAATATTTTGAGGTTGGCGGCATCGTGTATGGCATCACTGCAAATCAGACAGCAGCGGTGCAGCCGTACAATACACTGCTGGACAACCCCTACCGCGGAGCTATCACCATCCCACAGACGGTGGAATATGGTGGCATCACCTATACTGTGACAGCATTGGGTGCGTCGGCTTTTGAGAATTGCGGTGAGGTCACCAGCCTGACCCTGCCGCAGACAATCCGCAGCATCGGGTCGTATTGTTTCTATAACAGCAACTTCACCTCGCTGCAGTTGCCTGATTCACTCCGATGCATAGGCGATCATGCTTTCCTCTATTCCCGCGTGGGGTCGCTTCACCTTCCAGCACATTTTGAGGAATATGGAGATGCTGCTTTCTGGGCACGGAATCTCACAGCCATCACGGTGGACGAGGATAACCCCCGTTACTGCTCCATCGGTGGATGGCTCTACAGTAAGGACAGCCTTGCGCTCTGTGTAGTGCCTGACGGGGTTGCGGGAGTAATCAACGTACCTCCGTTTGTGCGCCATGTTGGCAAGATGGCCTTTGGATTCAATAGTCGCATGACATCCGTGTCATTGCCTGAAGGGTTGGTCTCCATCGGTGACTTTGCCTTCAACTGCTGTTCAGTGGTCAACAACGTGGTCATTCCTTCCACTGTTTCCAGCATCGGCATCTGCCCTTTCTCCTATTGTCCGCAGCTCTCCAATCTCACTATTGCCAATGGCAACACCCATTACGTTATGGATGGCCTATTGCTATATAGCAGCGGCTACGACACGTTGGTTTCGTGCCACAAGTCGGGTGTCACTGTCGCGCTGAACCCTAACGTAAAAGTCCTAGGTGGCTTCGAGAACAATACCTGGGTACGTAATATTGACATTCCGGCTGGGGTCACCGACATCCTCGACAATTGCTTTAACGCTTGCTCTTTCTCCACCATTGCGTTGCCGACACACATGAAGTCGATAGGCGCACACGCTTTTGCTGAAAACAACCGTCTCACCAGCATTGCTATGCCACAGACACTGTCTACTATCGGCGAAGGGGCTTTTGCTTGGTGCGAAAGTCTCACTGCCATTGTGATTCCCGACTCGCTCCGCGTCATCCCCAAAGAGGCCTTTAACTCCTGCCCCCGTCTTGCATCCATCACATGGGGCAACGCCGTCGAAGAGATTGGCCATGCGGCCTTCTGGGCCATGTCTGCCGTCCATATTGACCTTCCACCGACACTGAGAAAACTCGACGACCTTGCCTTTGCCGCTTGCACCAATAACCTGCGCACCGTCACCATACATAGTCAGCTCGACACGATGGGGGAGTCTGTGTATCGTCACGCCAACCTCGACTGCATCCGCTTTACTGCTGCAGTTCCCCCTGCCGTAAAGGGGGAAGGTCCGCTCTATGATATAGGCCGTCTCGACAGCATTGCCATCCCCTGTGGAAGTCTAAATGTCTGGTTGGATGACAACTACTGGGGGCAGTTTGCCGACCTTTACGTCGAGGACTGCAACATGAATACCGGCGACCACGACGTGGAGAGCAGCAACATCTATTCCATTGGCGGTCGCATCATCGTTGAAGGTGCCGAGGGAGAGACTGTCCATATTTTCGACATATTAGGTCGCCGCGTCCGCAATGATGCAATCCCCACTGGAATCTATCTGGTCAAAGTGGGTAATCATCCCGCCCGTAAAGTCATTGTAACATACGGTGTAGAATAAGAGAAGAATAAAGGAGGCGGAGCCATTGCCGTAACTATTTCTCTCTCTTTATTATTGAAGATGTAGCTATTATCGGTGCCAACATCTGCGACGAAAGCGGCAACAATCCCCCCTCGCCACGGAGAGGGGCCGTTCAATCCTGCATCCTTATAGTATTGTTATAGCATCGTTACTCGACATGATAACGGATAACAAGCCGGGAAGCAGGCAACATCGAGCCGGGATTGAACGACCCAAGTGGGTCGTGGCGTGCCGACGGCTGAGACTTCCCGGCACTGCGGTGTGACAGGGGAGGCGCAGTGAGGGTGCAAAGGCCGGGCAGGGAAGGAGTGTGGAGGGCATTGCGGCGGGGTCGGAATGTCCGTCGGATAAGTGTAAAGAGTGAATAGAGAGTGCGGTTATCCCGATTGGAAAGTCGGTCTAATGACCGATTTGGGTTAAAAGAAGGCCTTCTTTGTTCTAGGGGAATAAAAAAAAGCCGACTGTTATGTCGGCTTTTTTTGTATGCCTGATGTGGCATTATTCAGCTTTCTGTTTGGCAGCTTCCAGAGCAGCCTGCTCGCCGGTGACCTTTTCAAGCCATTTGACCATGCACAGCATGACAATCATCGAGAGGAAGCAGACGGCCATGAAGACCAGCCAGCACTTCCAGATGGGAATCTTGTTGTAGAGGGCGGGGCCGATCCAGAGGAAGCCGTTACCCACAGCGGTGGCACCGAGCCAGAGACCCTGACAGAGACCGAGGAGGTTCTTGGGAGCAACCTTGGAGATGAAGCTCAGACCCAGCGGGCTGATGAACAACTCGGCAACAGTCATGCCGAAGTAGTAGACGATGAGCACCCACGGGGCTGCTTTCAGTCCGGCGGCGGTGGTGGCGTCGAGGGCACGGAACTCGGTACCCGAGGGATAACCCTGGATGTTGCAGAAGATGGACAAGAAGAGGTAGGCGCAGCCTGCTATACCCATGCCGATGGCAATCTTGCGCGGAGTGGAGATGCCCTTTCCACGTTTGGTGAGACCCTCAAAGAGCCACATGATGGGGAAGGTGAGCAGGATGACGAAGAAGGGGTTCACGGCCTGCCAGACCTCGGGCGGGATGGCGGAGGTGATGACGAAGTCACGGGCGAAGAGCGACATGGAGGTACCGTTCTGATGGAACGACCACCAGAAGAAGACGGCGATAATCAGCACGGCGAACATGGCATAGAGACGCTGTTTGAGCTCCTTGGCCATAGCCATTTTCTCTTCGGCAGTATAATGGACGCTCTCCTGAGCGGCTTTCTTGGCGGGAGTGGGGAATTTCTTCTTGGTGCAGAGGAAGATGGTGAGGGAGATGAGCATGGCGGCAACCGAAGCGATGAAGCTGTAGTGGACACCAGTGTTGAACACGTTGAGGTAGTTCTGGCAGAGCTCCTGTGCGGCCACAGTGTCGGCGGGCAAGGTCACGTGCATGTTGTCAAAGAGCTCGGTCATCTTGGTGAGGGCTTCGGCACCCATGGCGCTGCCAGTGGCGAGGAACTGATGGCACAGGGCGGGCAGGTCGGCGTTGTATTCAAAGCCGTTCTGGCCCAACCACCAGCTGCGGAGCAGCGGAGCCACGAAGGGGGCGATGAGACCACCTACGTTGATGAACATATAGAAGATTTGGAAACCGCTGTCGCGCTTGTTCTTGGCAATGCGGAGGGCTTCTTCGCCCTGCTTGGCGGCTTCAACCTCAAAGTCGTCATACATCTGTCCCACGATGGCCTGCAGGTTGCCCTTGAACAGACCGTTACCGAAGGCAATCAAAAACAGGGCGATGCAGGTAAGGGGCAGCAGCCAGCCGATATTCGCGGCGGTGGCCAGGATGGGGATGGCCAGGATGACATAGCCCGATGCCATGATGAGCAAGCCCGTTTGAATGGTCCCCTTGTAATTCTGGGAACGGTCGGCGATGATACCGCCTACCAGACTCAGAATGTAAATACCCATATAGAATATGGAATAGATTAATGTTGCCTTCTCCTCGGCAAGGCCGAATTTGGAGCAAAGGAACAGCACCAGCACAGCGTTCATAATATAGTAGCCGAAGCGTTCACCCATATTACTCAACGCTGCTGCGATTAGACCTTTTGGATGTCCTTTCATAAGTGTAACGTTTTAATGATTAATATTTTAACAATGAACAATTGTCCTTTGTGCAAATTTTTTGTCTTGCAAAGATACAAAAAATTCTTAATTAATCGTATCTTTGCAAAGTTTTTTAACGAATTATTGTCATGAATAATGATATAATTGAACGTGCTTTGGACACATTGAATGCCGGTGGTACCCTTCTTTATCCCACCGATACGATTTGGGGAATTGGTTGCGATGCCGTCAATCCCTCCGCTATTGAACGTGTCTATGCCATCAAGGAACGCGACCATAGCAAGTCGATGCTCATCCTTGCTTCAGCCGAGATGCTTTCGCAAGAAATGCCGGGCGAGGTGTGCCGACTACTGTTGGAGAGCGAAAGGCCTACCACGGTGGTATTGCCCGCGCACTATGTGGCGTTGACGTTGCCACAAAACCTTCTTGCTGATGATGGCACGGTGGGGGTGCGGGTGCCGCGGATGGACTTCTGCCAAACGCTGCTGAGGCTGTTCGGCCGACCCATAGTCAGCACATCAGCCAACCTCTCCGGCCATCCTTCGCCTCAATGCTATGACGACATCGCCGAGGAGTTGAAGCAGCGGGTGGACTGCTGTCTGCCCGACCTGCCGGAGTTCTGCCCCCCCGCCACAGGCTCCAGCCGCATACTGAAAGTAAACCCCGACGGCACAGTCACAGTGATTCGGGGGTGACGGCCTTTCCGGATGCGATATTTTCCATCGTTTGGTGTTTCGCCCAAAAGTCCCATACAGACCATACGGCCTAATGGCCGATTTGGGTTTATGCCCTCGTTGCAATGTGTCGCGGCAAATTGTTATCAAAAAAACTGCTTGGCGATGTCACATTTTAGGTGTCTTTGTCGTTTAACGGACGAATCGATTCAAAGAGACAATAAAAATGTATAACTTAATATTAAAATGAAATGAACAGCTTATTCATTCTACTTGAAGTTGACCCTTGGTTCTTAGGAGATTTAACGGAATTGATTGCAGCCGTGCTGATATTTGGCTTGCCTATCCTGATTGCAGCGTTTATATACCGCCACAAGATGAACGAGACCAACAAACGGGCTGAGATTGTCCTCAAAGCCTTGGATAAAAACCCCGGCGAGGTGCCGGAGGAATTGCTGAAAAGCCTCAACACGCCGCAAAAGCCACTGAAAGAGCGGTTGCTTGGCAAACTGCTGTGGGGCTTGGCCCTGACAATTGTCGGTGCGGCAACGGTGGTAATTGAATTTGCCATGCACTGCTCGACAAACGAGTGGTTTTCCGACGACCGCAACTTGATGGTTCTCGGGGCAGCTCTGTTCGCTGTGGGTGTGGCATTCCTCATCTACTACTTTGTGGCCCGCCGCACAATGCAGCACGAAATCGAAGCCGAAGAGCACGAGGCCGAAGTGAAAAAGAATGTGTGATTTGATGAGTTAATAGGGCGATGACACGTGAAAGGTTCATCGAGCTGGTGACGGCGGAGCAGGAGCCCTTGCGACGGTTCCTGCTCTCCCTGTGCCGCGGCAACCGCGACGAGGCGGAAGAGATAGCCCAGGAGACCCTCATCAAGGCGTATCTGGCTTCGGGCGGGTATGTGGAGCGGTACAAGTTCTCCACATGGCTCTTCAAGATTGCCTACCGCACTTTTCTCGACCACATCAAACGGCCTTCACACACGGTGGAGCCTTTGGACGATCGCATCCCAGGCGGCACCCCTGCCGACGAGGCTTTTCGCTACGAAGCCTTGTATCACGCCATCGGACAACTGCCCGAGCGCAGCCGTGCCGCCATACTACTCTACCACATTGAGGGCTACAGCGTGAAGGAGATAGCCGTCATCACACACAGCAACCCCGTGGCCGTAAGACAGCTGTTGTCGCGGGGATTGAAACAATTACGTAACATATTAAAGCCATGAAACGGAACAGGACATTACAAAAGATGCTCGAAGACTACCGCCCTGACCTGGGGGACAGCAACGAGTATATGGAACAGTTGCAGCGAAGGCTGGAGGCCGTCGAGGCAGTCAAACAACTGTACGAGACCGAGCGGCGGAGAGCCCGTAGCCAAATGGCGGTGGCCTTTGCCTCGGGCGGAGTGACAGGCGCGATAGTGGCAGTCTGTTTCCTGCTGCACCCCATCCACATTGCCAACCCCGCCGCACAACCCGGCTTGAAGTTGTTTAGCTGGATGCTGGAACACTCCGACATACTGGTTCCCACCCTTACTGTCGCCACTCTGGCTGTATGCGCCGCTGTGGCAGCAACACAGATATACGGTATTCTGAAGAAAGACTATTCATATACCTATATGTGAATCTATTAACAACTTTAACACAATAATCAATCACTTTTTTTTACACAGGGTGTAAGAAATCATGCTTCATTGCGTTTATATAGGTGAGGACAATAAAACTATGAAAGTTGAAACACCTACTCGAATGAAACATATTCTCCCACTCCTTGTAGCAGCGGTGCTGCTGTTCGGTGCCTGCGAGCGCAGCGAATACACCACGCGGATCACCGGCACCCTTTATACCGACAGCACGCTTACCGTCCCTGTCACCAACGACACGGTGTGGTTTTACGATTATACCTATCACGGGAAGCATCCGGACAGTATTCCTATTGGTCATGCTCTGACCGACAACCTGGGGCGTTTCGGTTTCCTTGACTGGAATGTCGATTTCAGCACCTATGACCCCCGCTATGAAAGCAAAATCCATGTTGAACATGGGAACTTCGTCATCGTTCACTTGACCGACACGCTTTTCTGTGGCCAATACTCAGGTTGGTACAAAGAGCTAATCCTCTACCCGGGCAAAAACCATATA
>JAEEGH010006028.1_pt1 | contig 29945 bp, 27 predicted proteins | sample 9134181 | NCBI WGS metagenome assembly JAEEGH01 (sample SAMN16246544, study PRJNA631951) | gut metagenome | biome: gut microbiome; feature: rumen; material: DP-attached | host: Bos | place: Iran: Karaj | collected 2018-10 | reverse complement strand
AAGAAGAGATTATGGATGTGATGGAACAGCGCCATCATCAAGGCACACTTTATAAGACATATAAATAAAGGCTTCCGTTGGGAAGCCTTTATTTATCTAACATGATTATTCTGTTTACAACAGATTCATCGTATCTGTAGCGATCATCAGTTCCTCATCGGTAGGAATGACAACCACCTTTACCTTTGAGTCGTCGGCAGAGATGATAGCCTCTTCACCACGCACATTATTCTTCTGGTCGTCGAACTTAACACCCAGGAACTCCAAGCCCTTGCAGACCTCTGAACGCATACCGATCTGGTTCTCACCAACACCTGCAGTGAACACAATCACATCAACACCACCCATAGCAGCAGCATAAGCACCAATATACTTCTTAATGCGATAGAAATACATCTCCTGAGCCAGAACAGCACGGGGTTCACCAGCCTTGGCAGCATTCTCAACATCACGCATATCGCTTGAGCCACCAGTGATACCAGCTACACCACTCTTCTTGTTGAGCAGGTTGCTCATGCCATCGGCATCGAGACCCAGTTTCTTCTCGAGGAAGGTTACGGCACCACCGTCGATATCACCGGAGCGAGTACCCATCACAAGACCCTCCAACGGGGTCAGGCCCATAGATGTATCAACGCACTTTCCATCGACTACAGCTGCGATAGAACCACCATTACCCACATGGCAGGTAATCACCTTTGTACCCTCAGGCTTCATGCCGAGGAACTCTAAGGCACGAGCTGAAACATAACGATGAGAAGTGCCATGGAAACCATAGCGACGTACACCATACTGCTTATAAAGCTCATAAGGAATGGCATACATATAGGCATAGTCGGGCATGGTCTGATGGAAAGCGGTATCAAACACACCTACCTGTGGCAGACCAGGCATCAACTCCTTCACAGCATTCACGCCCTTCAGGTTGGCAGGATTGTGCAGAGGAGCCAGATCAGAGCACTCCTCAAATACCTTCAGCACCTCATCGGTAAGGACAACCGACTTATTGAACTTCTCGCCACCATGCACCATACGGTGACCTACAGCATCGATCTCGTCGAGGCTTTTGATCACACCTATCTCAGGGTCGGTGAGCAAAGAAAAGATAAACTTCACACCTTCGGTATGCTCGGGGATATCGTGCATAATCTGCTTTTTCTCGCCATTGGCCAGCTTAACCTTGACAAAGGCACCATCCAAGCCTACACGCTCAGCACCGCCACTGGTCATCACACTCTTGTCGTCCATGTTGTACAGGGCGTACTTGATAGACGAAGAGCCACAATTCAATACTAATATCTTCATGTCTTCTTCTAACTTCTTAACTACTTCTAACTTCTTAACTACTTCTTCGCATCCATAGCCTGACAAGCTGTGATGGCAATCATGTAATAGATATCATCTACAGAGCAACCACGAGATAGGTCGTTGACAGGACGTGCAATACCCTGCAGAACAGGACCGATAGCGATAGCATCGCCAAGGCGCTGCACCATCTTATAACCGATATTTCCTACCTCAAGATTGGGGAATACGAGCACGTTAGCATTTCCTGCGATTTCTGAACCGGGAGCCTTCTTAGCACCTACCGATGGAACCAGAGCGGCATCAGCCTGCAACTCACCATCGATCTTCAGAGAAGGATCGAGTTCCTTTGCCAAACGAGTAGCCTCAACCACCTTATCTACAACCTCATGCTTTGCAGAACCCTTGGTAGAGAAGCTGAGCATAGCTACACGTGGCTCTTTGAAACCAGCCACAGCCTTAGCCATCTGAGCAGTGCAGACAGCGATCTGAGAAAGCTGATTTGCATCAGGCATAGGTGTTACTGCTACGTCGGCTACAACAAGCACACCATCCTCACCATACTGCTTCTGCTTAGAGATGAGCAGCAGTCCACCGCTGACGCAGGTGATGCCAGGCTGACACTTGATGATCTGCAGAGCAGGACGCAGGGTGTCACCAGTTGTAGAGAGTGCACCACTGATCTGACCGTCAGCACCCTCGGTCTTGATAATCATACAGCCCAGATACAGCGGATTCTTTATCAGCTTACGAGCCTCCTCAATGGTCATACCCTTTGACTTGCGGATCTCAGCCAGTTTCTCAGCCAGCTCCTCACTCTTCTCATAGTTTTCAGGATCGATGAGAGTAGCCTTACCGATATTGGTCAGTCCCTTTTCTTTTGCAAGGGCACTTACCTTATCAGGATTACCAATCAGGACGATATCTGCGATATCATCAGCCAGAGCCTTGTCGGCTGCACAGAGTGTACGCTCCTCCTCTGCTTCGGGGAGTACGATGCGCTGCTTATTTGACTTTGCACGCGCTACAATTTGACTTAATAAATCCATAGTTTGCTTATATTTTTAAAATGTTCTAGACTGCTTATTTGTAACATTGAGTTTGCAAAATTACTAAATTAATCCGAAACCCATGCAGGAATAGAGATTATTTTTCAAAAAATTAAATGAAAACCTTTACGTTTAGTCGGCGAGCTCCTTTGTCAAGATGCCCTCCAACTCCTCAGCTGAGAGACGAAGACGGAACTCGCCCCTTACAGCTACAGAGATGCCTCCTGTCTCTTCGGATACGACAACAGCCACAGCATCACTCTCCTGCGACATGCCCATTGCGGCACGATGACGCAGTCCTAACTCCTTCGGAATATCCAAATCATGACTAACAGGTAGGATGCAACCTGCTGCTTTAATACGCCGTTTAGAGATGATCATTGCACCATCGTGCAATGGCGAATTCTTGAAAAACACATTCTCTATCAACCGCTGATTAATGGTGGCATCAATCATATCACCCGTACGCACAATATCATCTAAAGGCATTGTACGCTCTATCACTATCAAGGCACCAACCTTGCCCTTACTCATGTTCATACACGACATGACAATAGGCATGATGGTCTCCTTCACTTCCTTCTGGTCTTTCTCCTTGTCTTTTGAGAAGATTCGCATGATTCTCCTCATGCGCCGATGCGCACCCAAATTAAAGAGGAACGTACGGATATCCTCTTGGAAAAGAACGATCAGCGCAATCACACCCACACTGACCAACTTATCGAGAATAGAACCAAGCAATCGCATCTGAATGATCTGGGACACAAAGAGCCAGATGACGATAAACACCATGATGCCGATGAACACATTCAGCGAACGCGACTCACGCATCAGACGATAGATGTAGAACAACATCAGCGCCACCAGGAAGATATCGATGATATCAACTAATCCGAACTCTATGAACATAGGCTATTTATCTATTTGACCATTTAGGGATTCTACTATTCTTACGCACTCTACAGCTTCCTTCACATCATGCACACGCAAGATGCTGGCACCTTTCATCAGCGCAATCGTATTCAGTACCGACGTGCCATTCAGCGATTCTTCGGGTGTCAGGCCAAGCAGTTTAAAAATCATCGACTTACGAGATACACCCACCAATAATGGCAAATCCATAACCTGCAACCACTCCAAACCGTTCATCACCTGATAGTTCTGCACCACCGTCTTGCCAAACCCGAAACCTGGATCCAGGATCATATCCTTCACACCAAGATCACGCAACTGCTGCACCTCACGGGCAAAAGCCAGTAACATATCATGAAGTGTTGGCTGAACAGACATTAATATATAAGGTACGCGTAAACGAGCAACCATTCGATACATCTCCACACCACCTTCACTGACATCATTAATGATATCTGCACCATACTCCTCTACCACCATCCGAGCCACATCAGGACGGAAGGTATCAACAGATATGACGGCACGAGGAAACTCACGCCGTACCACGCCTAAGGCCAGACGCAGGCGTTCCATCTCATCTGTCTCAGAAACCGGTTCTGAACCTGGGCGTGTAGAGCAACCACCAATATCAATCATTGCTGCACCCTCAGCTAGAATCTGATGGGCACGCCCCAGAATCTCTTGTTCTGTCTGCATCCGACTTCCTGTATAAAAAGAGTCGGGTGTGACATTCAAGATGCCCATTACCTGTGGCTGCGACAGTTCCATTAACTGTCCTTGTACATTGATTGTATAGTTCATATCGCCCACAAAGATACAAAATAATTAAGAATAAAGAATTATGAATTAAGAATTTTCACTATCTTTGCAGCAAAATTCACGAAGATTATGGAAATTAAGGAACTATATCAGCTTTATCAGCAACACCCTTGTATCACGACTGATAGCCGTGACTGTCCAGAAGGAAGCATCTTTTTGGCTCTGAAAGGAGAGTCGTTCGACGGAAACAAGTTTGCCGTATCAGCTCTCGAGAAGGGCTGTGCTTACGCCATTGTGGATGAAAAGCTTGAAGAGCTAGAAGGACCAGATCATCTAGCAAAGCGCATCATCAAAGTTGATGACTGTCTGCAGACATTCAAGGATCTGGCGCGTGAGCATCGTCGCCAATTTGACATCCCCGTCATTGGCATTACTGGAACCAACGGTAAAACCACCACAAAGGAACTTGTAGCAGCAGTACTCTCCCAGAAGTTCAATGTGCTCTATACCCAAGGCAACTTTAATAACGATGTCGGTGTGCCCAAGACCTTGTTCCGTCTGACAAAAGAGCACGAGATTGCTGTCATAGAGATGGGAGCCAGTCACCCTGGTGACATTAAGACTTTGGTAGAAACTGCAGAGCCTACTTGTGGTCTCATCACCAATGTGGGGAAAGCCCACTTACAGGGTTTTGGCTCCTTTGAGGGTGTTATCAAGACCAAATGTGAGCTCTACGATTTCCTGCGCACCCGAGAGGATGGCCTCATCTTCATCAATGCCGACAATGATATTCTTGTTGACCAGATTGGTGACGAAGAAGAGATCTGGCTCTCCCCCTACTCCACCAACCCAGATAATCAATATACCTGTATCAGTGGTGAGATTATCGCCTGCGACCCGTTCCTGAAGTTCCGTTGGCGCGAGCCTCTGATGACCCTCGAAGAAGAAGGTCGCTCCACAAAATGGCATAAAGTACAGACAAAACTTATCGGCTCATATAACATCGACAATCTGTTAGCTGCTATTGCTGTGGGTATCAACTTCGGAGTAGACCGCAAGAAGATCTGTGCAGCTTTAGAGGAATACACACCCAGTAACAACCGCTCACAGATGACAGTAACAGAGAAGAACCACCTTGTGGTGGATGCTTATAATGCTAACCCCACTTCTATGCAGGCGGCACTCGACAACTTCCGGAGGATGGAAGTGCCTCATAAGATGGCTATCCTCGGACAGATGGGTGAGTTAGGTGAAGACAGTGATGCAGAACACCGTCAGTTGGTGGCCGACCTTGAGGCCTCGGGCTTTGAGGAAGTGTGGTTGGTTGGTGACAATTTTACAGATATCCCTTGTACTTTCCGCAAGTTCCATGATGTGGAGGAGGTAAAGGCTGCTATTCGCGAACAGCAACCAGAAGGTCGATATATTCTTATCAAGGGTAGTAATAGCAACAAACTGTTTCAATTGCCAGAGCTGTTGTAAGCGTTGAGAAACAAGGGATACATCATATGTACTATTCTGCTATCCCTGCTGATAACAGGTTGCGGTAAGCAGAGTCCTCAGGACGTTAGTCTTGAACAGAGCAACAGTGTGTATTATTGGCGCACTGACCTCAAGCTCGACAGTACTGAACAGGCATTCCTACAGCGCTACCATATTAATAAGGTATATTGCCGTTACTTCGATGTGGTAATGAATGAGAAAGATGCAGAGCCAAAGCCTAATGCCACTATCTCCTTCTCAGGTACATTGCCTGACAATATTGAACTTATACCGACCATATATATCACTGAGGACTGTATGCATCAGAGCCATCAAGGACTGGCAGAGAAGATTGTGAAACGCATCCTACAGATGAATGAGACTAACGATATCAGGCCTGTCTGTGAGATTCAGATTGACTGCGACTACACGCTGAAAAGCAGGAAGACTTACTACCAGTTTCTGGAAGAGGTAAAACACATTTGGGGAAAGACCCTTTCGGCAACCATCCGTCTGCATCAGCTCTCTATGGAGGCACCACCTGTAGATTATGGGGTGCTGATGATTTATAATACTGGCGACCCCAGAAAATGGGAGGAGCGTAACCCTATCCTTGACATCCGTGATGTACAGCCTTATTTGAAACGTCTCGACGGCTATCCCCTGCCTTTGGCTGCAGCCTACCCTGTCTATCAATGGGTAAGAAACATTCATCAGATCCGGGTAGAGCATGCTGTCAATGCCGACGAGATCTTACGTGTAAAAGAAGTCGTTGAGAAAAAGCGTAGTAATCTGAAGAACGCCATCATCATCTATCACCTCGATCATGATAACATTAAAAGATATAAACCTGAGACCTATGAGGAAATTTATCATCATTAGCTTATTGTCAGCCATGACACTGCCAACATTGGCATGTATCTGGGGAGAGAGAACCAACCCTTATCTGTTTAGTTTATATAGACAGACAGAGTTCAGAGAACTTGCGAGTGAAACCTGTGATAACAATTGGCAAGCCTATCTGGGTACGTCGGAGGATTACTTCTGGTTTAATGCCGATGAGATCATCAAAGCCGCCCAGAAAAAAAACGATGCACTGATGGTGAGCTATGTGAAAAACCTTCAGAAGTATCTGTCATGCGTTGATGTGGAACAGGCAAAACAGAACGAATGGAGCTATCCAACCAAAGAAGATATAGACACCCAGCAGCGTAACCTGCAAGCTGTACGCACCTATGCATTTAATAACAGTAAGACGAAACTACGTTCACAGCACGCTTTACTTTATATGCGCTGTAACATGATGCTGGGGCGCCATCAGGAGAACATCAGCTACTGGGAGCAGACTGCCAGTCAGTTGATTGAGACTGTCTATAAAGATATGATGAAAAATATCTATGCTGGTGCCCTCTATAAGACCGGGCAGGAAGAAAAAGCCGGTGAGCTGTTTGCAGAGATGGGTGACTACCAGAGTCTGATGACACAGTTCTACCGCAAACGTTCCTTCCAAGCCATCTGCCAGCACTATCAGAAGAATCCCAACTCAAAGGTGTTACCGTTCCTGTTGCAAGATTTTGTAAACAACTGTCAGGAAGTGATTGATGCAAACGGTGAGGAATGGTTCGACGGCAAACTCTTCGTTCGTAAAATCAACGAGCAAGAAGCCAAACAAATGATACGGTTTTGTGAAACTGTCACTCGTGAGGGAAAAACCGAAACACCTATCATGTGGAAATCAGCACAGGCCTGGTTGGAATATCTCTATGGACAAAAGAAGCAGGCTACGACCGACATCCTGGAAGCCAGCAAATTCGCCGGTACTGACCGTATGAAAGACTGCGCACGTGTGCTGATGCTCTTTATCACAGCCAACCAAGCACCTGACACCGAAGCCTTCGATAATTACCTCGCTGAAGAACTGGCATGGCTTAAGGAGATGCAGAAGCAAGAGCCTGACGGTTACTTCCATCGGGCAGAGACACGTTTGTCGCACCAAGCACTCATGAACCACTATCAAAACAACATAGACAAGCTGATTGCAATGATGGATGTGACCAACAACTACAATTATTCCTCTTACATTGACACCATGCGTGTCAGTCAGTTGGAGAAATACTTTGCCTATACCAACACCCCTGCCAAGACGAACCTCGACAAATTCCTGAAGGCGAATATCAAGAAAGACGAACAGGCTATGACAGACCTTATCGGTACGAAATACCTGCGTCTGTGCCAGTGGGACAAGGCCATCAAATGGCTGACATACGTACCAGCATCCTTCTATAATGAGGCTGGCTACCGTATGTATGTCCTGTTACGTAAGATATCTGTGGAGCCTTGGATCACCCGGCAGTGGATCAAGGATAGCGATGAGGCCAAAGCCAGAGAATATAACTGGACCGTCCGTGAGAATCCGAAGCTGCTGTTCGCCAAAGAGATGCAGATGATGGAGGGCACTATAAACGTCCTCTCAGGCAAAGCTCTCTGCCAACGCTATTATAACCTTGCCACCTACTATGCACAAGCCAACTTCACCGGCGACTGCTGGTGGTTGATGCGCGACGGGAAGAGTGTTGGTGATACGCTCCGCGTGAATGAGGTTGATCTGCGGGCCAAGACCAAGGAACTGTTACAGAAGGCCAGTCAGACCACAGACTTCGCTTTAAAAGAGAAAGCTCTGTTTGCACTCAGCTATGGCGAGCTTTATGAGGAGAATCAAAGATGGTTTATTAGGGAATGGAACAACGAGACCTACGAGTATGACCGCAAGACTTGTGCTAATGCATCTCAGTACCTGGCCTTTGCGACTTTAGCCAATTTCGAAAAGCAGAACGCGACACGTACTAACAAATACGTATCGCGTTGTGATGAATACATCCAATTCAGGAAACAGTTCCATTAAAAGTATTGTTTCCTAAGCTTTGCTGCCTTGTCGGAAAGCTTATAGACAATATTCCTCGGCTTCCAGTCGGGGAATATGTTATTTAACTGGTATTGTTTAGCCTCCTGCTTTGTAAGAATCGTCTCTACAGCATTTTCTTCTCCTTCAAGCGTAAATGTCACAACATTCGACTTCGGCGTGATATGCTCACCATTTACATCTCTGGTATTATACTCCTTGAAATAGTTCTTGTTCGTGTACATACCCTCTATTTCAAAACGAGGTTCCTTCAGCTTTTCTGGTGTCTTCAGGCATGTATTCACCCAGACACAACGGGGAGTATTCTGCCAACCAGAGGCATACAGAAAATCTGATTCACGATTATATATGTCACAGTTCAAGAACACATATCCCCACGGAGTTTGGGATGTAGAGGGAGCAGCTATCACGTTATATCCTGAGCCATCAGCCGAGCGTCGCTCTGTGACGAGACTGCAAAGGTCGAAAAGCGCATCACCACTACCGCAGATGAAATCCAACGCACCATGAATCTCCGAGCAATAAAGATACGATTGCCCGACAGCATTATCCGTATAATAGGTGTTTTGATAGGACATCAGTCTCACGTGATTAAGAATAGAACGTGTTCCCTTATCCTGAAAGGCAACGGCTCTCCCTATAATCCCTGCCTGATAGAAATTGAGATCGTTCTGCAAGGTCAGATCCTGCATATACAATCCTGAACCTGTATTCAGAATCGTGGCGGTTCTATCAATACCCGCCATTTCAATAGATGGTGCATTGCGAATCACCGTAAAATACATGCTCTGGCCAATAAGCGATATATTATAACCTGTGATAGAGGTAAGCACTGCAGTCTTCAGATCATACAATCCATCAGGAATCAGGATATAGATACGTTCTGAAAGTGGATCTGCATTCAGTTTGTTTGCCTGGTCAATAGCTTCCAACAAACTCGCAGCATCACCCTTCTTAACTACAATCACCTGTTCGCCTGCTTTTATAGTACAACTCAACAGGAACAGGAAAACAATACATAAAGCCTTGATTTTTGTCATATATCTAAAATTTTATTCCTTTTCTTGCACGTATTTCAAAAAATAACCGTACCTTTGCATCCGCAAAATCGGGATGTAGCGCAGTTGGTAGCGCACTACGTTCGGGACGTAGGGGTCGGGCGTTCGAGTCGCCTCATCCCGACTTTCAAAACCTTACAGCGTGAATGAGTGGTTGCTTCGGCGCCACTTTTTCCTTTTTATAGCCTTTCGGTTTTGCCCATTTTGATTCCTCTGCAAAGATAATGTATTAATTTCATATTATCATATTTTCCATAAAAAGAATTATTTGACTTGCATCAATAAAAGGTCTGTGTTCGCACACAATTTCCCGAAAACGTTTGCGTAATAAAAAAATCGCCTTACCTTTGCACCGTCAAAAGAAACAAAAGGATAACAAATTATTAAAGTAGGAGCGAAGAAACACAACGCTCTGAGTAAAGAAAAGAAAGGGTAAAAAGATGAAAAAGATGATTTTGACATTAGTTGCAATGCTGAGTATGACAACTGCATTTGCAGAAGGTGAGATGGCAATGGGTGCAAACAATATGGAGGCTTACGAGCTGAATGTGAATATGACTAAGCTCTCCGAGGCACTTGAGCTGGCCGACGATCAGAAAGAGGCTGTTGCAGACATTCACCACACATTTGCATCTGAGTTGATGTTTGCTGCACAGTATGGTGCTAACGATCGCAAGAAATTGGTTGCACGTGCACTTGACAACGATGTAAAGTGGATGCGCTATGTGCTGAACGACAAACAGTTCCGTACTTACCTCACACTGCTGAACACTACGGTTAACAATCGTGGATTGAACAAGTAAGAAACTACAATTAATTAACAAGAAAGAAGGTGTGCCGCTATTTGACACACCTTCTTTTATTTATGCTCCATTCTCTTCTCCCAGCGGATTACGCCTCAACTCTTCAATCATGTCACTGATCTTATGGAGTTCACGAGTAATTTTGATGCTCTGCGGACAATGAGGTTCGCACTGATGACAGCCGATACAATGATCAGGCTGACGGAAACGAGGTACGATACGATCCAACGAGATCAGATACTGGCGACGATGCTGACGATACTCTTTATCACCTACTCCCATAGGTAACGAGCCTTCGTTCTTACACTTATTATAGTGGACGAAGATTGCAGGTATATCAATACCATAAGGACAAGGCATACAATACTTACAATCGTTGCAAGGAATGTTCTCCAACCCTACAATTTTCTGGGCCACTTCATCGTCGAGATAACGCATCTCTTCATCCGTCAACGGCACCAAAGGACAATATGACAACAAGTTATCCTTAAGGTGCTCCATATAAGTCATTCCACTTAGTACAGTGAGCACACCTTCTGGCGTTCCCGCATAACGGAAGGCCCACGATGCCACACTGCGCTCTGGGGCATGACTCTTCATCTCTGCAGCCAGATATTGAGGCAGATTTGCTAAACGGCCACCCAATAAGGGTTCCATAATAACAGCAGGGATGCCACGCTTCTGAAGCTCAGCATACAGATAGCTGGCGTCAACATTGCGATTGCTAATTTCATTGGCATAGTTCCAATCGAGGTAATTCAACTCAATCTGAACAAAATCCCAGTGATACTGCTCATGAGTAGCAAGTACCTCATCAAATACATTTTTCAGGCCGTGAAACGAGAAACCCAGATTGCGGATACGTCCTGCCTCACGCTCCTTCATCAGATAGTCGATGATACCATTATCAATGTATCGGCCTTTGAATTCCTCCATACTACCTCCCACTGAATGGAGAAGATAGTAGTCGATATAATCTACCTGCAACTCTTTCAACGAGTTATGGTACATCTCAATGGACTTCTCCCGTGACCAGTAGTCTCTATTAAAGTTTGAAAGCTTTGTGGCTACGAAATATTCACTGCGCTTATGACGGCTAAGGGCAATACCCGTGCAATGCTCTGACTTTCCCTGACAATATACAGGTGAGGTATCGAAATAGTTCATACCATGCTCTATGGCATAGTCAACCTGCTTATTGATCATATCCTGATCATACTCATCGCTGTTATCAACCTTTGTCGGCAGACGCATCATGCCATAACCCAGAACAGACACTTTCTCCTTAGTCTTCGGATTCTCACGATAAGTCATCTGACCTACGGGAGGCTCTACTTGATTCTTATATTCATCAGCGGCCTGAGAGGCAGCTTTGTTACCACCTTTACACCCTGTCAGCACAGCGGCTGTAGCAGCACTTCCTGCTCCGAAGAGCTTCAGGAACGAACGGCGTGATATATTATTCTTCTTCATAAATAGTCAAATCGTAAATGGTTAAAACATCAAATCTTTCGATGTACCTCATGGCCCTCGACATAGATAGCCGAGAACGGGCGAGACGGACAGACATACTCACAAGCACCGCATCCGATACATGCAGCCTCATTGACAGCAGGCACCTTGGGTGACTCCTCATTTTTAGGATCAGATGGAACCATTACGATAGCACCTGAAGGACAATGGCGTGCGCAGTTGCCACACTCCACTTCATCCGTCAGAACCACGCAGTTCTTCTTAATCCATACAGCATGACCAATCTGAATCGAGGTCTTCTCAGGTTTGTCTATCAGCTTGATGGCACCTGCGGGGCAAACCTCTGAACAGCGTGTACACTCCGGACGACAATAGCCGTTCTCATACGACATCGTAGGCTGCATCAGATGCATCAGGTCACCAGAGGGGCGCAGAACCTGATTAGGACACTCTGAAACACAGAGCTGACAGCCTGTACAACGCGTTGAGAGGTTCTGGAACGAGAGAGAACCTGGAGGAGTGAGTGGCGTCTGACGCTCTGGTGCCACCTTATCCTCTATATCAGCCAATCCGCCATCCATCAGCTTCTCCTTCTTCTGAGCCATAGCACCCGTAGCCAACATAGCTGATGCCAACAGGAAGGAACGCTTAGAGCTATCGACAGGGCTAGGACCGCTAGTCTGACCAGCTCGACTAGAATACCTCAGTGCCCCAAACTTACAGCTGTCGATACAGTTTCCACAAGCCACGCAGCGACTATAATCTACCGTATGTGTCTTGAAGTCGATACAAGCGGCCTTACAGTTTTTCGAGCAGAGTGAGCAATTCTTGCATTTATCCACATCGAAGTGAATCTTCAGCCATGAGAAACGGGCAAAGAACGACAGGATCGTACCTACAGGACAGATGGTGTTGCAATAAGTACGTCCACCTTGCCAAGCCAGGATGAAGAGCACTACCAGTGTCACCACAGCAATCACCAGTACAGGCAATGAGCGCATCCAGGTGTCAATACTGTAGAAAGCATAGCTGTCCATATGCTCAGCAGCCATTGCCAGCAGATTGTTGCATCCCTTCCATATCGGCTGGAAGATCATCGTGGCAATACGGCCATAGGCACTGTAAGGTGCCAACAGCTGGAAGAGCGAGCCGATACCAGTAACACCAGCCAATATAAATACCGCCAGCACAGGGTAGCGCAACCACTTCACCTCTTTCGAATAAGTGTATTTGTTCTTCTTTCTGCGCAGACGCGCCAGAAGATCTTGGAAGATACCCAGCGGACAGATGACGGAGCAATAGATGCGTCCGAAAATAAGTGTCAGCACGACTAGTGCTACAACAACGATGACATTAAGTGCCATCACGGCAGGCAGGAACTGGATTTTTGCCAGCCAGCCCAACCAACAATGCAGCGACCCCGTGAAGTCGAGGAATAGCAGCGTGATCAGTACAAAGACCACTGCCGCCAGGATTGTTCTGATTTTACGTAACATAGAATTCTACTTAGTATTTGTTTGTTTAGTCATTCTCACAATCACGATACTCAGTTCGTAGAGCAGCCATATCGGCAGTGCCACCACGAAGAGTGTAAAGGCATCTGTTGTCGGCGTGATGATTGCTGCCACAATCAAGATTGCCACCACCGCATGTCGCCTCATCGCCTGCATCAGCTTAGCATCAATCAGTCCCATACGCCCCAGGATCCAGCTCACCACAGGTAGTTCGAACACGATGCCCATCACAAGGTTCATCGTCAGCAGCGTATCCATATACGACTGCAACGTCAGCATGTTCGCCACATCTTCACTCACCTGATACGTTCCCAGGAACTTGAGTGTCAGCGGGAAGATGAGCAGATAGTTAAGTGCCGTTCCCAGCATGAACATCAGGTAGCCACTCGCGCAGAGCAGCGTGGCAAAACGCCTTTCATTGTCATAGAGCGCAGGTGCCACAAAGCCGAAGAGCAGATATATAATATAAGGTGAAGCCACAAGCACGCCTGCATAGACTGCAGTCTTCAGGTGCACCATGAATTGCTCCGTCAGACCTGTATTCATCAGATGAATCGAAAACGGCTCCACTCCCATCAACCGGTAAGTGATGAAATCGCTCGTTCTCGGTGCCAGGACCACAGCGAACAGCTCATCCTTCATGACGAAGGCCACTGTCGCTACCAGCATGATGACCAACAGCATCCTGACTATCACCCCTCTCAGCTCATCAAGATGATCCCAGAATGTCATGGTCTGTCCGCTCTCACTTTTCACCTTTCACTTCTTCACTTTTCACTTCATCCTTCTGATCAGTCACCTCGTTCATTCCTTCCTTGAAGCTCTTCACGCCTTTGCCGAGTCCCTTCATGAGTTCAGGAATCTTCTTGCCGCCGAAGAGCAGCAATATAATCAGTGCGATGACCAGTATCTCTTGCATTCCAAGTCCAAACATAATCTATTGTTTTTGGTTTTGTGGGCAAAGATAAGAAAAAAAGCTGAATATGCCAAACACACTTCAAAAAAAATAAAAAATGTTCCCATTAATGGGAATAATTGCTAGCATTAATGGTAGCAATTGCAAGCATTAATCAGAACTCGACATAAGGTTCGAGGCGGGCGATGACTTCTGGGGGGAAATCTTTCGTAAGACGAAGATCATTCAGCGAGTGTAACGCACCATGCAGACGACGATAGTCAGTAATCGTTCGTGCCATAAAGAAATTGATATAAGGATGACGTTTCAGCTCATTGAGCGAGAGTCTGTTGACATTCAACTTCTGGGGTGCCACCCCTTCAACAACAAAAAAGCGTTTAGACTCTAAAGGGAAGTCCTCAATTTCATCGAGCTGACTCACACTGACATAGCCCCCCAGACGCTGTCCATACTGCACAATCTTTCTGGCGAAATAAGGTCCGATACCAGGCACTTTCATCAGTTCTGTAGTATCGGCAGTATTAAGGATGATATGCTCTGTCTCGCTGATCTTCTCTGGATAATGGTGTACCTTTGTGGTATCACGAGGTGCAGACACAGGAGCAGAAGCTTCTTTCACCAACGTTGCAGCTGGCAGATAATCGGGAGAGATACGGATATAAGGCTCCAACTCGCGATACTCCTTGACAGTCAGACCATAGAGGCGGGCAAAATCCAAGGGTTTGCGATAGATACCCCCAGCAGCTCTGAACTTGTAGATATTCCTGATTTGCCAGCTTTGAAGGCCCAACCGCCTTAGCTGCGTGCTATCGGCTGTATTAGGATCGAAAGGGAAGCGCTCCACGCTTCGGCTAGGAAGGCTAGGATTACTAGGCGTACTAGGCTGCCTAGGGCTACTAGGAAGGCTAGGGCTACTAGGAAGGCTTGTCCGGCTAGTCACTATTATCACCCCCAAGGCGATGACAATCACAGCCAGCAAGGCGAGCACCACCTTGCGATCGGACTTCTGAAGATAAAAGAACTCCCGCATCATAGGATACCAAACTGATGAAGGAAGATCAGCAGGATGCAGAGAGGAACAACGAAACGGATGGTAAAATGCCACACACGGAAGAAAACAAGGCTAACAGTACCTTGATTGGTAAACTCGCTCTTCACCAGTGCTTTGCTCACGAACCATCCCAGCATGATACTCGTCAGGAAGGCTCCTGCAGGTAACATCAACTGGGCTGTGAGGAAATCGCAGAACTCCATCAACGGCATGCCAAAAAGCTGTAAGCCACTATAGGCACCCACGGAGAACGAACAAAACACAGACAACAAAGCACACACGGATGTCAGAATCCAGGCGGCACGCTGTCGAGAGATCTTCAGTTCCTCATGGAAGAACACTGTTCCTATCTCGTGCATAGAGATGGTTGATGTAAGAGCTGCAAACACCAATAGTGCATAAAACATGATGGAGATGACATAACCCACTTCCGGCATCTCCATAAACGCCTGTTGGAACACATTCGGCAGGGTTATGAATATCAGCGAGGGACCACTATCGGGCTGCACACCCACAGAGAAAGCTGCGGGAAAAATCATCAGACCAGCCAAGATGGCAATACCAGAATCGAGTAAGGCAATCTGCGTGGCAGCACCCAGCAGATGAGTATCGCGTTTAAAATATGAAGCGTAAGTACACAAGCAGGCTGTACCCAAGCTGAGCGAGAAGAATGCCTGACCTAAAGCCTCGAGAAATACATTAGCACTCACTTTCGAGAAGTCGGGCTTAAACAAGAAGGCAATACCCTTCTCTGCTCCTGGCAACAGACAGGAGGCAATAACAATTATCACTAACAATAAGAGGAGCAATGGCATCAGCAGCTTCGAAGCCCGTTCAATACCCCTTTTTACACCACGTGACACCACCACATGCGTTATCAGCACAAATACCACTGCCCATAAACAGGGCCAGAATGGATCACTGGAGAAAGATCTGAAATAGTTGATGATGCTATCAGCATCGCCATTCAACTTTCCAGCTATCGAAACAAACAGATACTGAAGACACCAACCTGCCACAACAGCATAGAATCCAAGAATGATAGTGGATGTGAGGATGCCCAAATAACCGACAAACCGCCATCTCCGATGTCCCATACTGCTATAGGCACGAGCAGCATTCGACTGTGCATAGCGACCTATCAGGAACTCACTCACCATACCAGGAATACCCAGCAGCAACACGCATCCGAAATAAAGCAAGATAAAAGCTGCTCCCCCATTCTGGCCCGTCATAAAGGGGAAACGCCACACATTACCCAAGCCCACTGCCGAACCTGCTGTAGCAAGGACTATGGCTATCTTACTGCCGAATACACCTCTTCTCTCCATTTAAAGCAAGCCAAACTGATGCAGGAAAATGAACAAGATACAAATGGGGCACACATATTTCACCAGGAACAGATAAATATGGAACAGACCACCATTATCAAGTGTTCCTTTATTGGTGAACTCATCACGCACAATCTTATGAGGTACGAACCAACCTATAAGAATACAGGTGAGGAAGCCCACGATAGGCAACAGCAACTGTCCTGTTACAAAGTCGAACAGATTGAACAGTGACAAACCAAAGAAATGGTATTGCTCCACAGCACCGATAGAAAGAGAACAGAAGATACCTAAGAATATACAACAGGCAGTTACGATAAGCGCCGCAATCTTACGGGTTGTACCCAGTTCTTCCTCAATAAATGCCGTACTCACCTCATGAAGCGACATCAGTGATGTCAAAGCAGCCATAGACAATAGAATATAAAATAGTACTGCTATGAAATAACCGAGAGTAGGAATGGCACTAAAGGCTTGCTGGAACACATTGGGTAAAGTGATGAAAATCAATGAGGGACCACTGTCAGGATTCACGCCTACAGAGAAAGCTGCAGGGAAGATAACCAGTCCTGCAAGCAGTGCCACAAAAAAGTCGATGATACCAATCTGTATGGCAGAACCCGGCAGGTCGGTATGCTTAGAGAAGTAACTGGCATACGTACAGATACATCCCATAGCGATACTGAGTGAGTAGAATGCTTGTCCTAAAGCAGCAAGAAACACATCGCCATTCACCTTTGAAATATCCGGATTAAACAAGAACTCGATACCTTTATTCGCATTTGGCAACATACAAGAAGACCCGACAATGATCAGCAAGAGGATAAACAAGATAGGCATCATCAGCTTCGAAGCCCTCTCAATACCATCACGTACTCCATTCTCAACAATCAGATAAGTAGCCAGAAGGATCAGAAATGTCCAAAATATAGGTCTAACAGGATCCACAGAAAAGGCTTCAAAATAGGATCTGACATAGTCAGGATTGCCTTGCAGTTTACCCAAAAGAGAAGCCCATACGTATTCGAGGCACCACCCTGAAACTACCGCATAATAACTGGAAATGAGGAAACCTGTCAACACGCCCATATAACCTATCCATTTCCAAGCAGAGCCACCAGATATCTTACTGAATGCCCGTGCCGTATTACATTGTCCGTTACGGCCAATGATAAACTCACTGATCATACAAGGAATACCAAGCAACAATACACAGAAGATGTAGATGATGATAAACACTGCACCACCATTCTGACCCGTCATAAAGGGAAACCGCCAGATATTACCCAATCCAACAGCAGAGCCTGCTGTTGCCAAAATCACACCAAGTTTACTGCCGAAACTTGCTCTTTCCAGTTTAGACATATGCACTTTTCTCATATTTCGTTGCAAAAGTATAAATTATTTCTTAATTTTGCAGCAAAATTTAAAGTAAATATGCATTTTTTGTTTCATTTGTTGAAAAAATACCCATTTTCCACCTTCTGTATCTCACTGATATGGATACTTTCTTTCGTACCATTCTTTCCAGAAACACCACTCGATAATGTGGAGTTCATCGACAAATGGATACACGTCATTATGTATGGAGGAACCTTTATCGTGCTTTGGATAGAATATATCAGAAAGCACCAGACGCCAGATTATGAGAAACTGTTTTTCTGGGCATGGCTGATGCCTATTGTCATGAGTGGCGTCATCGAACTGCTACAGGAATACTGTACGGGGGGAACAAGAAGTGGAGAATGGCTTGACCTGGCTGCTAACAGTACAGGCATTACCCTTGCAGCAGTTATTGGTCTGTTGGGTTGTTTTCTGGCCAAGAGGTAAAGGGGCATTTTGTCAGATAGGCATTGTAATAACGGCGATCACCCGTCACCTCCTGCCCTATGAAGTCAGGCTTTTCAAATGGCTCATCTTCTGACTGGAGCTCTACTTCTGCCATCACCAGTCCTTCATTCTCACCATGAAACTCATCAACCTCGAAAGTGTGTGAGCCACTTTTCACGAGATAACGTATCTTGTCGATACTACCTGGTTCACAGAGTTTCATCAGCTCCTGAGCTTCATCGAGGGTGATCTCTTTCTCAAACTCATAACGGCTCAAGCCTTTCTCATCCGAAGGACCCTTAATCGTGAGAAAACCGCTGTGGTCGCGGATACGCACCCTAACGGTACGTCCGTGACCACTGCAGATGTAACCTTGTTGGATGTGACTGCTACTGAAAGCCTGCCGTTTGTAGTCGGCATGACGGACAAGGAACTTACGTTCTATCTCCAGTCCGCTCATACGTTAGGCAACAATCCAGATAGAATAGATCACAAACAAGACAGCCAGTACAATCAGTACGCCGAAGATCCACTCCAACACCTTCTTGCCACCTTCTTCCTGTTTCTTCTCATAAGCCACCTTCTTTACGGTTGACTTTGATGCTCTTGCAATTTGTGCCATAATTATCAATTATTTAAATGTTTAATCCTTAATTTTCTTCGTCATTCACAGGGAACTCCATCAGATAAGCCTTGATAAACTCATCGATCTTACCATCCATCACGCCATCGACATCGGTGGTCTGATAGTTGGTACGATGATCTTTCACACGACGATCATCAAAGACGTATGAACGTATCTGACTACCCCACTCAATTTTCTTCTTTCCAGCCTCAATCTTCGCCTGAGCCTCCAGACGCTTCTTCATAGCCCGATCGTAGAGCTGTGATTTCAGCAAGGTCATGGCGCGCTCCTTGTTCTTGGGCTGGTCTCGAGTCTCGGTATTCTCAATGAGGATCTCTTCTTCCTCACCCGTATCAGGATCTGTGTACCAATAGCGCAGTCGCACACCCGACTCCACCTTATTCACATTCTGTCCACCAGCACCTGAAGAACGGAACGTATCCCAAGAGAGTTTGGCAGGATCGACATAGACCTCAATCGTATCATCCACCAGAGGTGATACAAAGACTGACGCAAAGGAGGTCATACGCTTACCCTGGGCATTGAAAGGCGACACACGCACCAGACGATGTACACCATTCTCTGATTTCAGATAACCATAGGCATAGTCGCCACCCTCTATCTGCATCGTCACACTCTTGATACCAGCCTCATCGCCGTCGAGCAGGTTTGAGATGGTTACTTTATAGCCATGAGCCTCAGCCCAGCGCATATACATACGCATCAGCATCGAAGCCCAGTCCTGTGCCTCAGTACCACCAGCGCCACTATTGATCTTCAGGACGGCTTCCATCGGATCCTCCTTCTGACGAAGCATATTCTTCAGTTCCAGATCCTCGATGGCCTTGATGGCTTTGGCATAGTCGGCTTCCACCTCTTCCTCTGTCACCATCTCGTCCTTATAGAAATCGAAAGCCAGCTGCAGTTCGTCGGCCATCGTCCTTACTTCCTTATAGCCGTCGAGCCATTTCTTGATGCCTTTCACCTTCTTCATCTGCTCTTCAGCACGCTGACGGTCTTCCCAGAAGTCAGGTGCCTGTGTACGGAGGTCTTCCTCCTCGTATTCTATCTTTTTCTTATCAATCTCCAGATAGCGGTGCAGCGCATCTGCGCGCTCCAACACATCTTTCAGTTGGTCTTGTGTAATCATCTATTTACTCTCATCTAAAAAATTACTCTGCGTACATCGCATCGATCTCCCTGGCGTAGTTCTGATTCAGTACACGACGCTTGATCTTCAGTGTGTTCGTCAACTCACCACGTTCCATGGTGAAGTTCTGGGGCAGCAACGTGAAGCGTTTGATCTGCTCATAGTGAGCCAACTGCTGCTGCAGCGTGTCGATACGCTCCTTCATCATCGCATTGATCTTCGGATCGGCACAAAGTTGTTCACGGGTCTGGAACGGGATCTGATGCTCACGGGCATACTCCTCCAGCAGTGAATAGACGGGGATGATCAGTGCCGACACGAACTTACGCTGGTCTGCAATAATACAGATCTGGTCGATGTACTTATCAACCAAGAGCTTCGACTCAATCATCTGCGGAGCGATATACTTACCGTTTGATGTCTTATACAGGTCCTTGATACGCTCCTTCAGGAAGAGTTCTCCATCCTTCAGATAGCCGGAGTCGCCCGTACGGAAATAGCCGTCTGCTGTAAAGGCCTGTTTGGTCAGATCCTCACGGTTGTAGTAGCCTCGGGTAATCGTTGGGCCCTTCAGCAGCACCTCTCCCTCGTCGCTGATCTTGATATCGATGCCCTCGATGGGAATGCCTACACCTCCGACAGTGAACGGCTTACCCAGATGGTTACAGCTCACGGTGGCCAGACTCTCCGTCAGGCCGTAGCCCACCACCATATTCAGGCCGATGGCATGCACAAACTCCTCTACCTTCGGATTCACGGTAGCACCAGCTGTTGGGAAGAAGTGAGCATTCTCCAGGCCCAGCTCCTTACGCACCAGTGAGAACACGGTACGATTCAGCATCTCATATTCCAGATGCAGGGCCAACGGCGGACGCTTGCCTTTCGACAGATAGTCGATATTATGCTTCTTACCCACGTTCAGGGCATGCAGGAAAAGTTTACGCTGCACTGCACTGGCACTCTCGATCTTCTCCAATACGCCAATATAGACCTTTTCCCAGAAACGGGGCACAGACGACATACAGGTCGGATGCGTCTCTCGCATCGACTGCTGCACCTCCTGAGGATAGGTGTTCACAATCAGACGGGCACCCTCTGTCAGACACAGGATCTTCCAACCCTTCTCGAAGATATGCGTAAACGGCAGGAAGTTCAACACACGATCCTGTTCACCCACAGGCACACACTTATTATTGGCCTCCATGGCAGCATAATACTGTCCACAAGTCAGGATCACACCCTTTGAGTCGCCTGTCGTACCACTGGTATAGAGGATATTGGCAATATCATCCATCGAGGCCTGTGCCTGCAACTGTTCCACTTCCGACTGACGGGGATAATTCTCACCCAACTTCAGGAAGTCGTCGAAGTACATCGCATTGGTATCCTGGGCAGCAATCCTCACATTACGGTCGAAGACGATGATGCGCTCCAACGTCTGACACATCGACACCACACGGCGTGCCTTGTCATACTGATCCTGCTCGCCCACGAAGAGGAATCTCACCTTCGCGTCGCTGATCATGAACTGGATCTGCTGTTCTGAGCTGGTGGCATAGAAGGGGATGGTAACCGCACGGATGCCCCACGCACCAAAGTCACAGAACAGATACTGCACAGAGTTCTGTGAGAACACGCCGACATTCTCCTGTACCTTCACGCCAAGGTTCAAGAGAGCGTTCGACACTCTCTTCACCATATCCGAGAACTGATTCCAGGAATAGGATTTCCACTCCGACCCACCAAAGTCCTTATAGATCAGAACTTCGCGGTCGCCATATTTCTTCGCCTGATCATGAATCAAACGAGATAAGTGACTGTTCGTCTGCATATATACTTTCGTTAATCCGCTGCAAAAGTACGTAAAATGATGCAGATAGCCAAATTATCTAAGGATTATTTTCATTTTAGGGCAGTCTCCTTAGCCTGATAGGTGCGATATACCAGATAAAAACCATCACCTTTCAGCGTAAAAGCGTCACCTGCCGACTCGTTCAGAGTGCCTTGCCACCACTGGCGATAAGGATAGGCTTGCCAAAGAAGACCTTCTGAAGAAAGTGCATTGCATGTCATATTAAAAATACTCACCTGTTGCCCTTTGAACGACTCGAACGTCGACTCCCCTTCCGCTACGACAAACCAACCATAGTCTGTAGCCAGCAAAGGCTCGATGCCCATCTCCTGCATATACCTCACCATCAGCGAGATATTACCCAACGTATGATCCTCGCGCTTTCCTGTAGTACCCAGATAGACGATGCGTTTCATACCCTTCGACAGACAGTAACGCGTCGCCTTTGTCAGGTCGTTGTCCTCCTGTTCTTCGATCTGAATCAGACGATCTCTCAGAGCCTCTGGTACTGAGTCGCCATCGCCAATGATGGCATCGCACTGTGGCCAGTGACGGGCTGCACCATCGCAACATACCACATAGCGGGCTTCGCGCAATAGTCTCAACGGCTCGTCAGCAGTCGGAAACGCGCCATTGGCCAGAATGACAGCATCAAACTCGTTCATACTTGGTAATTTTGGTCATCTTCTTCCACTTGTAATAGCCTGCAATGGCAATAAGAACATACAGTCCGTAGAGTCCTGCCTTGAAAGGAATACCCTTTTGGACATAGAGCATACAACATACGACATCGACAACCATCCAGAACAACCACTGTTCAAGGTACTTACGTGCCAAGGCCCAGAGGCCGATGAAAGACAAGGCATTGGTAAACGAATCGAGTACGGGCACAGTGGAGTTGGTCCATGTGATCAGGATGTAATAGATGGCTCCCCAGGCCAGAAAGAAGCACACCGTTGCAGGCAGATACTGTCTTCTTGGCATGTGGATGATGGGCAGTTCCTGTTTAAGTTTCCTGGTCTTTTTGAACTTCCAGACATAGAAGCCATAAAAGGCAGCCAACGTGTAGTAAAAAGCCATTCCTGCATCCCCATAGAGCCCGTGACTCCAGTAGAGCCAGATATCAAGAGCAGGCATGATGACACCTACAAACCAAAGGGCGATAGACACACGATACTCGAGCCAGATGTAGATCAGGCCGAGTACCGTTGTCAATATGTCGAGCCAATGCCCGCTTAAGAATGCCTCCATTTAGAAATTGATTGACAGATGTGCCATCGCATTGAATGGTGCCGAGGGTGCGAAACCGGCCTCATACTGGTCGGAGGTATCCCAACCTGTTGCAATCAGCCTGCCATTCTCCTTCGTGAAGGCTGGTGCTGCCCAACCGTTATTGTCGAATTTGGCAGAGAAGATGTTATAGAGGCTGATACCTGCGGTGATATCCTTCACACCAAACTGCTTCAGACTGAACGTATAGCTGAGGTCGATATTGGTGGTAAAGTGTCCGTCGAGCATCATGCCGACATCGATGGGTCTGCCATTGTCGTCGAGTGTCTGATAGCTCTTGAAGCCTGTGTTCGTCAGATACTGATCGCCCACATACTGGCTCTGGATGCTGGCCTTCATTCCTTTATACTGGAAGTTGAAGATATTGTTGAAGATGAAGTCAGGCGAGAACGACAGCGGGGTATCACCCAGACTCTCCACAGAGCCGTCCATCAGCGTCACCTCCCAGTTCTCCGCACGATTCTTCGAGAAGGTGGCGTTGGCATCCCAGCGGAACCAGTCGATCGGTTTCCAGGCTGCCTCCAGCTCCACACCCAGACGATAGCTCTTACCCACATTCTTAGCGATGGCCTCTCCAATCGAATTCAATTCACCCGTCAACACAAACTGATCACGATAGCTCATCCAGTAGAGATTGGCGCCAGCACTGAACTTCTCGCTCTGGAACTTATAGCCGGCCTCCAGGTCGTTCAGCCGCTCAGCCTTCAGCTCTGTTCCGATATTATCCTCGTAATCATTACGTGTGGGCTCCTTATGGGCGATGGCATACGAAGCATAGACTTTATGATGAGGCGTGATGTCGTAGTTCAGGCCAAACTTCGGATTGAAGAAGTTGAAGTCGTCGTTGATGATATATTCGCCTGTAGAGTTAGCCCCTTGCCAGTCGCCAGGATCCTGCATCCGATAGCCGATATGGCGATACTGCAGGTCGAGGAAGCCGTTCAGTCCCTTCACGAATTCATAGTTCACCTTGCCATAGATGTTCCAGTCGGTCTTCTTGGCATTGTTGCGATAATACTCGTAGTCGGGCAGCAGTTCGAGCCCTTCGGGCACCTGCTTCACCCATTTCACGAGTCCGAAGTGATCGCCGTCATACTTATTCCATCCGCCACCCAGGATCGCCTCGATGTTATCGTGGTTGTTATAGACCAGCGAGGCCACAACGGCAAAGAAGTCATTGTCCATCTTCTTCTGACGGATCAGGTCGCTCTTCATCTTCGGATTGCCGCCAGTCTCAGGATCGAACCAAGGCCCATAGGGCAGATACTCTATCAGCTTGCGGCCTGTCTTGTACTCCTCGTAGTAGCCGTTTCCCTTCGTGTAATGTCCTGTCACATTCAGGGCCAGATGGCCAGACAGGTTCTGGTTCCACAGCAGCTGATAGTTCTGCTGGTGGTAGTTGTCTATCTGGTTATCATAGTAATGCACGTTGCCCTGTTCGTCGTAGTATTCGCCACAGGAGTTGTAGGTGCGCCCATAGAGGCTCTGTTCATACTTCGAGGTGTAGTTCCAGGCGTGATAGGTCTCCTCGATACCATTCCAGGTGATGAACTTCACGACGGTATTGTCAGAGAAGTAGCCGGCCTGCACCAGATAGCTGTTCAACTTTGTAGAGGCCCGGTCGAGATAGCCCTTCGAGCCGATGTTCGAGAGTCGTCCCTGAATGCCCCAATGACCTTTGATCAGACCCGTTCCGAAGCGCAGCGTCTCCTTATGCGAATAGTAGGAGCCACCAGAGAGGTCGAGTCCGAAGTAAGGCTTCATCCCGATATTCTCCGTCTGCATATTCAGCGTGGCGCCAAAGGCACCTGCACCATTCGTCGAAGTACCCACACCACGCTGTATCTGCATCGTCTGCACACTACTGGCAAAGTCGCCCATATTCACCCAATAGAGCTGGGCGCTCTCCGCATCGTTCATCGGAATACCGTTGGCAGTGATGTTGATGCGGCTCGGATCAGTACCACGCACTCGCAGCGAGGTATAGCCGATACCGTTACCAGCATCTGAGGTCATCGTGATGCTGGGAGTCAGCGAGAGCAGATAAGGGATATCCTGTCCGAAGTTAACAGCCTTCAAGTCTTCCTTCGATAGGTTCGAATAGGCCACAGGTGTCTTCTTAGATGCACGGGTGGACACCACCTGCACACCCTGCAACTCTACCGATCTGAGTGTATCCAGATTACTCGGATCATTCTCTGGCAATGCCAGCGGCTCCTTCGATTGCATACTCATAGCGCACATCAGCGCAGTCATTCCTAAAAAAATTCGCTTCATACCTTTACTTTTTTACCTTTTTACTTTTTACCTTTAATAATAATGTAAAGGGGGTAAGTGTGTATCCTTTATTCCATCCCTACGCCAGTATCATCTGGATCAGGTTAGAGGGTATCATCTCAGCCTGCACCCGCAGGCACCCCTTGAAATCGGCTGCAAAGGTAGTGCAAATCGAACAAAATACCAAATTTATTTGGATATTTTTGAGATGCAGCCTATCTTCGAGCGCAGCTCAAAGGTAAAGCAAATCGACATAATAACCAAAAAAAACTGCGATTTATTTGATATTCTCTCCAAATTATGCTATCTTTGTACCCGATTATCAACCATAAACAAGAAAAGACAATGAAAAAGATTCTGATGACGCCCGCAGCCGTCCTTTGCTGTGTAATGATCATGAGCCTTACATCATGCTCACAGAATGACAACCCCATCGAGACCAACTCCATTAAGATGGCTGATGCCGTGACACTGAACACAGCACCACAGTCATTCTACAAACTCGACACCAAGGATCTGCTGCCCATCTACGTTGCTGTCAAAAGTACCTACAAGGACGAGAATGGCGATACACAGTTTTACGACCTCTCCAAGGTTAAAAAGGTCAACGTATCTGTAACTAACGACATGTTCATAGTCGATGCCAGCCATCTGGCTGATAACGGCTATATCAAACTGACACCCGACCCTGATAATAGTGATACTAAGAGTATGGTGGAAATTGTGGAGGACTACGGTGTCTATAAGATATCAGGAGGTTTTACGGTTGAGCTGATCAATAAATATGGTGAGAAACTGGTATCGAAACTTGATTATACTTATCTGGCGAGAAATGAGCAGAAAGAGGTTCTGGATATCAAACTGTCTGACCTGAATGAGAAAAAACAATTGATTCTCGAGCCAACTGTACTTAAACAATATGATTTCAGCAAGTGGCCTATCGACAGGATAGAGGATGTTGTGAAATGCGAAACAGAAGATTTCATCGATACAGAAATCACCAAGGATGGAAAATTAATCCTTACTACCGATGGAACAACAACTGCTCCTGATGATCCTGACAAGTTGACTCTGGTCTTCACTCGCAATCTTACAGGCAGTCCCATAAAGCAACTTCCAGAAGGCGACGGTGTCATGATAAACTTCCGCTACGAGTTGGAACTGAACATCAGCGAATAAACAAATTACTTTACAGATCGTTGCCTGAGATTCGCGCGTTATTCACCAATCCAAACTTGGTCTCAAATACGCGAATTATGGCCTATTTTGTAATCTCCTGACACTCTGATGCTTACAAAAACACTACCTTCTCAAACAAGAAAAAACAACCCGAAAAGTAGCTTTTTACACCTCAAAAAGCTACTTGCTACCATTAAATCTAGCACTTTTTCCCTCACTAGGGAACACTTTTTTCATAACTATGCAGTAAATTTTCCATAACCTAACGGCATGTTCCCTTGCTGGGAACACCCCTTTTGCTTATTTCTCCCTCCTTTTCTCTCCCAGTCCATTTCTAGAAGTCCCCATTCCGAAGTGTTAAATTTTGGTACAATTCCTTTACATCACATCACCATTCCCAACAAAAAAACACGAATAAACTTGCCGATAGACAGCCACATGAAAACTCACAGATACCTGCCTCACAGCCCAAGACCAATATAAAGACTTACTCAGATACTTCAAACTAAAAGCCTGAGGTCTTGAGGAGGTGATAATAGTGTTTAGTTACGACATTTTCCCCCAAAAAGTTCGTTACCAATTTAGAATAAGGGCGCAAAGGTTCCAGACCCCTTTGCGACCATTATTAGCCTTGCGACCATTAAGAACTGATAACGTGCTCCGAGCATAGCGTGAATAAGGCCAGGCAAGCCATCACGAAAACCTCCTTTTAACAAATAGCTTTTGAGAAAATGGAATAGCGGTCGCCCTAATAATGCGCAAACACCGTATTTTTCATGTTGACGACGGGGTAATTCGTAATTGATATAATTGTCTGTCTTTTGAATTATATCATCTATTGTATCGTTGGCAAGATGAATAAATGCCAGTTCTTTCCGCCTGGCAGGTATTTTTTCTACCCTCCCATCAATTGTCGGAGAGCAATGAATAATAGGTGCCCAGTGGGTCTTGTCTTGGCGAAAGAAGCGGATTATATGGTCTGGATAAGCTGAATGCAAAAAATGATTCATAAAATAATTTTTTCTGGGGATTGCAATACCCATAGGACAGTTTGGCTTTAATATTCGATCATATAGATAGTCTTTTAGTTCAGGTGTCACAAGTTCATCAGCATCTACAACAAGCACCCAAGGACCTTTGGCCTCATGAATGGCAAAATCTCGTGCAGGTTCAACAATGGTATGTTTCCCCTTTGGGAAAGTAACCACGCTACAGCCATTTTTTTGAGCTATTGATATGGTAGCATCCGTACTCTCCATATCGCAAATCAGAACTTCATCAAACCCCTTAACGCTATCAAGCACTCGTTGCAAATACTTCTCGGCGTTATATGTGTTAATGACTACAGAAATCTTATCCATAGTGGCTAATCTATCTCCCTTAACACTCCCAGAAAAGGACATTAAACAAAGAAATGGCTAATTAATAAAAAAGCGTGGGAGTTATCTTTGTTACTCGTCCCACTCCAAGAGGCTCTGGCATCGCCCTAATTGTCAGTGACGAGCAACGCCGAAGCCCACGCGATATGTAGATACCATGGGGGTATTACACATCCAATGAGCATCACCCGTTGCTTTGTTTTTGACAATTAGTTTTGGAACTGCCAGATTCCTTGGAGTCAAAAGACAAAGCGTAAGATAACGCCTTCCTATAAATTAGATCCCCACCTCAACTCCGCTTCGGGCTTTGGCCTTCTGCTTCAGAAGTAAAGACGGGACAAAGATAAGAAATATTTCTGAAACTCAAAAGAAAAAGGCAGGGAAATTTAGAAATCCCTGCCAAAATTGTCCTACTTCTCGTCCTTACGGATAATCTTGTGTTTAATCTTCACAACAACAAAATATCAATTAAGGTGGTCAAAACTTTTGACCACCTCTGCTTTCTCGTACTTATCAAGTACAAAAATATAGCCATAAGGGAACTTGTCTGGATTGTTTTTTACTGCCTGATTGATCTCTTTGGTCTTCACCCCATACAAGTCAGCAACATCACAATCTAACAATACCTTTTGATTACGAAGAGATATCAACTTCTCCTCGACATCTTTTGTTGTAATAACAGATAATTCATTCATGTCGTTCTTTAGCATAAATTTAAGTGAAACAATATCATTTCGGCTGCAAAGATAAGAAAAGTTTCCTGAAACTCAAAAGAAAAAGGCAGGGAATTTTAGAAATCCCTGCCATTTTGGATATGGTTGCAAACAATAGACTTTACCTGATACCTAAGCGGGCCTCGACGACATTTACGACATAATCGCCAAGTTTTTCGCACTCGTTGATGAGATCCATGTAGATGGTACCAACGGCGTAGGTGTATTCGTGGTTGTTTACGTCAGTGATGTTCTGCGTCTTCAACTGGTTGCGGTAGTTGTTGATCTCATGCTCGATATTGAAGGAACGGTTGATATCGAACGACTCCTTGCGGCCCTTCATCAAGCGGTTCATCTGCGTGAGAGACTGATCCGTGAGTTCCATCATCTGGTGAATATGATCATACTGCTTCTCGATGAAGTGATCCTCCTTGCCATTGTACTTACGAGAGATGGTACGCGCCATGTTATAACAGGCATCGCCGATCGACTCCAGTTCGGAGATCTCACGAAGCATTGCACGGATCTTGGCCTTCGTGTCGTCAGAGAGGTGGGCATCACTCACGGAATCGAGATACTTGGCAATCTCCAGCTCCATGTTATCGCTGATTCCCTCATACTTCTCAATACGCGTGAAGAGCTTATTGAAATCACCAGCCTTGCTGTCTTTCTTGTTCGACGCACTACTTGAGAGCGTCAGCAGCTCACGCACCATACCAAACATTCGCTGCATACGTTCTGAGAACGACTGTATCTCCTTCTGAGCCTCAAGCACTGAGAGCTCCGGGGTCTTCATGAAGCCAGCTGTAATGAAGTGCAGGCGGAACTCATCTTCCTCATCGACCTTCTTAGGTTTGATCACCCAGCAGACGAAGCGCTCGATCTGGGGGATGAACCAGATAAGGATAAAGGTATTCGCCACGTTGAAGGCTGTGTGGAAGGCAGCAAGCACAAAGCTCAGCTTAGCCGAGTTGGCCAGGAACACGCTGGTCTCAACGGCCTCTTTCTGCATATCGACATCATAGCCTACCCATCCGCATACCATATCGATGAACGGACGGAAGACGAACAGGATCC
>JAEEGH010006027.1_pt1 | contig 29949 bp, 34 predicted proteins | sample 9134181 | NCBI WGS metagenome assembly JAEEGH01 (sample SAMN16246544, study PRJNA631951) | gut metagenome | biome: gut microbiome; feature: rumen; material: DP-attached | host: Bos | place: Iran: Karaj | collected 2018-10 | reverse complement strand
CAAGCGCAATATAGTAGTACAGTACAAGCAGACTATCCTTGGTCCACTGTGGTACATTATACAACCCGTGTTGACGGTCATTATGAATATGGTAGTCTTTGGTGGTATAGCCAAGATGAGTACTGATGGTGTTCCTCAGGCCATTTTCTATATGGCAGGTAATGTCTGCTGGTTCTACTTTTCCGACTGTCTGAACCAGACATCATCCACGTTCACAGCCAATCAAGCCATGTTCGGCAAGGTCTATTTTCCCCGTCTGGTAGTTCCTATTGCTACTGTTTTAAGCAATCTTTTGCGCTTTGGCATACAGATTGGCTTGTTCGTTGCATTCTACCTATATTTCTTCCTTAGCGGTAGTGACATCTGTCCCAATTGGGCCATTCTCTTAGTGCCCGTTTTTGTCCTGATGATCGCTGGTTTGGGTTTGGGCTTCGGTATCCTGGTGTCATCCATGACCACCAAATACCGCGATCTCACCATCCTGTTCACGTTCATCGTTCAGCTCTGGATGTACGCCACCCCCATAGTCTATCCCATCTCGATGGTTACGAATGATACTCTCCGTACCATCATAATGGCCAACCCAATGACCTCTATCATCGAGGCCTTCAAATATGCGACCCTCGGCCAAGGCTACTTCTCCTGGTTCGCCCTCGGCTACAGCTTCGCCTTCATGACCATCCTCCTCGTATTCGGTGTGGTGGTCTTCAACAAAGTACAACGCTCCTTCATGGATACCGTTTAATATCAACGATAACGATAACGCTAACGTTAACCAAACGCTTCGCCAAGAATCTTCCCGTTCTCGTTCCCGTTCTCGTTCTCAGTGTTATAAAGAATTGTTGTTTAATCTTACAAGGGAGACAAAAACAGTTGACTGGCCTAATTTCCTCAATCCGCAGGCAAAGTTAACGTTCCCGTTCCCGTTAACGTTAAATATATGAGTTCCGCTATAGAATTTGAAAACGTCGGCAAGCAATACCGCCTTGGTCTTGTTTCTACCGGCACCATCAGCCACGACCTCAATAGGTGGTGGACGATGAATGTGCTCCGCAAGGAAGACCCATACTTGAAAATCGGTGAAACTAACGACCGCTCCCACAAGGGAGAGAGCGAATACGTTTGGGCCCTAAAGGATATCAACTTCAAGATAGAAGAAGGTGATGTTGTCGGCATTATCGGCAAGAATGGTGCCGGTAAGAGCACCCTGCTCAAGCTCCTCTCCCGTGTCACCTCTCCCACTACCGGCAAGATTATTGCCAATGGTCGCATTGCCTCCCTCCTCGAGGTCGGTACTGGTTTCCATCCCGAGATGACGGGTAGGGAGAATATTTATATGAATGGAGCCATAATGGGCATGACCAAGCAAGAGATATCCCGCAAGCTCGATGAGATTGTAGACTTCAGTGGTTGTGAACGCTATATTGACACCCCTGTCAAGCGTTATTCTTCTGGTATGACCGTCCGTCTTGGTTTTGCCATTGCCGCCCATTTAGAGCCAGAAATCCTCGTCGTTGATGAAGTCCTTGCCGTTGGTGATGCTGAATTCCAGAAGAAAGCTATTGGAAAGATGCAGGAGGTTAGTCAAAATGGTGGTAGGACTGTGTTGTTTGTGAGTCATAATATGGCTGCTGTTCGTAAACTATGTAAGAATGGTATAGTTCTTAAAGATGGCATATTGAACTTTAGAGGCACCGCAGATGAGGCTGTTGATGAATATTTGAAAGTCTATGCAGACAACTATGAGGGAATGTCTCTTGATGATATTCCAAGAACTGATGTAACTAATGGCTTGGTGAAATTTATTGGATATGAATATGTAGACAATAACAAGATGTCTATTGAACCTCATTGTGGTAAACCTTTGTGCATTAGATTAAAGGTAAAGGTTGCAGAAGATATTCAAAATGTATATATTTCAGCAGGTGTTCGTACTATGTTAGGCGAGCCAATCATGTCATTTCCTTCGCATTGTACCATGGATAATTTTCCATTATCAGCTGGAATACATTACATTACTTTAGAAATACCAAAGCTTCCTCTCTCTCCTGGAGTTTATCGATTGGGATTATGGTGCTCAGCAAGTAATTTGGTTTCAAAAACAGATTGTGCAGACTATTTAGACAATGTGATTAAACTCAATGTCGAGCAAGATGATTTCTTTAACAACGGAAAACAAATAGCCCCTCATTTAAGTGGTAAGATTGTTTTATGTGATCACAGATGGGTTATAGAATAATTAGTTTTAACATTTTTACTGATATATTATGCTTTTATCCGTCATATCCCCCATTTATAAAGGCGAGAAGATGCTCGACGAACTGGTCTCACGCATAGAGGCAGCTGTTGAAACCTTCACTAAGGACTATGAGATTATCCTGGTCAACGACTGTTCGCCCGATGACTCTTGGTCGAAAATGAAGGAAATCTGTGCCAGAGACAAGAAGGTCAAAGGCATCAATCTTTCCCGTAATTTCGGTCAGCACTATGCCATTACAGCCGGTTTGACGGAATCTACAGGCGAGTGGGTCGTGGTTATGGACTGTGATCTCCAGGACCGCCCCGAGGAGATTCCCCATCTCTATCAGAAAGCCCAGGAGGGTTATGACACCGTGTTTGCGAAAAGAGTAGCACGCAAGGATCGGTTTATGAAAAAGATTACGGCTCGTGTTTTCAATTTTGTTTTCAACTATTTGTCAGATGCTCCGGATGTTAAGACAAATGTTTTTGGTATTTTTCATCGGAAGGTTATCAATGCAGTATTGAGCATGGGTGACTATATCAGATGTTTTCCCCGTGAAGTAGGATGGGTAGGATTTAAGATAGGCTACCATCCTGTCATAAAAAATGAAAGAGCAGAAGGAACTTCGGGCTATTCTTGGTTCAAGCTGTTCTCTCTGTCATCTGCAATGATTATTTCTTTTTCGAACAAACCTCTTAAGTTAGCTTTGAAATTTGGATTCTTCATCGTGTTTCTTTCTATATTGTTGTCATTGTATTATTTAATACGGTATTTTGTGGGTGGAATCGGAGTTAGTGGTTTTACCACAATTGTTATTTCCATGTGGCTGATTGCAGGAATAATCATCTCATTATTAGGGGTAATTGGCATTTATTTGGGTAATGTCTTTAACAAGGTAAAAGACCGTCCTAATTTTATAATAATGGACAAAATCAATTTCTAAGATAAGCGTGAAGAAAATAGCTATCATAGGCGCATCGTATCTCCAAAAGCCTTTGGTTGAGAAAGCAAAGGAAATGGGACTTTACACGCTTTGCTTCGCGTGGCGTGATGGGGCAGTATGTGCAGATGTCTGTGACAAGTTCTATCCAATCTCTATTATTGAAATAGATGAAATACTGAGCATTTGTCGTGAAGAGAAAATTGATGGAATCTGTACTATCGCTTCTGATGTTGCAGCACCTACAGTCGCTTATATTGCAGAAAAAATGGGGTTACCTGGCAATTCGTATGAGTGTGCCGTTAAGGCTAATAATAAATACTTGATGCGTGAGGCTTTTATGGGGGCCAAGGTGCCGTGCCCTCAATACCAGATGGTGACAGATGTAATGCAGCTGAGTGGAGACAAATGGTATTTCCCTCTGATTGTAAAACCTTCAGATCGTTCAGGTTCCTTGGGTGTACAGAAGGTAAACAAGCCAGAAGAACTCCGTGATGCTGTTCTGAAAGCCTTGGATGTTTCTTTTAAAAAAGAAGCGATGGTAGAGGAGTTCATTGACGGCAAGGAGATTAGTGTCGAATTCATATCCTACCAAGGCATCCACTATCCACTGGCCATTACCGATAAGGTGACAACGGGTGCTCCTCACTTCGTGGAGCTAGAGCATCATCAACCATCAAACTTGTCGAAGGAAATGTACGAGGAAATATACGAAATAACCAAACGTGCACTGACGGCACTGGGTGTTACTAACGGAGCCTCCCATTCCGAATACAAGATAACGGCAGATGGAAGAATATGCATTATGGAAATCGGAGCAAGGATGGGTGGTGACTTCATTGGTTCTGACCTTGTAAAGCTCTCTACAGGTTATGACTTTCTTAAAGGTGTGGTAGATGTTGCTCTTGGGGAATTCTCGGTACCTATAAAATCTTTTCGGAAATACGCAGGAGTCTATTTCCTTTGTGAGGAGACGAAAAGGCTTCTGGCATTTTTTAGACTCTCAGAACAAAACAGTTCGATTGTGCGATGTGAATATAGCGAAACTAATTTGCGGAATGTTACATGCAGTGCTGACCGCTGTGGCTATCTGATATATCAAAGCGATACAATATTTCAAATCAGATGAAGAGATTATTGTTAGTATCAGAAAACTCTCTTCATTTTAAAAAGCTAACAAACGAGACGGTAATTAGCAGTTAGCACAAATACATTTAGTATTGTTAAATTACAACACTTTTTTTAATTCAAATGAAAAAATTAGCATTAATAGGTTCAAAAGCCATGGCTCATGGTGTGCACTATATGGTTGAATTGTATCAGTTGTATGAATTGGTGGGCTATTTTGATGATTATGTAGAAAGAGGTACGATCATAGAAGGTCGGCCAGTATTAGGATGTACTGATGATTGCATAAAATTGTATCGTCAAGGTATCTTTGATTGTATCTTTGTTGCTAGTGGTTATAATAATTTTGATGGAAGGGCACAACTCTATGAAAAAATAAAAGGGATTATACCTATGGCAAACATAATCTCTCCGTCTGCATTTATTCATCCCACAGCCAAGTTAGGAGAAGGTATCTTAATTTCTGATGGGGTATATGTTAATTGTGATTCGATTATAGAAGATAACGTCGCTATAACGTTAAGGTCTGTGGTTAATCATGGTGGGCATGTAAAGAAACACACCTTTTTCTCAACAGGAGTTACAACAGCGGGCAATGTTACAATTGGAGAGCGTTGTTTTGTAGGGGTCGGTGTTACAATTTCTGACGGAGTCACCATATGTGATGACGTGTGGCTTTCTCCTGGATCGATTGTTATTAAGAATATTAAAAAGCCTGGCCATTATTTGTCTCAGGCTGCAAAGCTATATCATATAGGTTAATACAATGGCAATTTTCAATTTTCAGGGTATTCGTATAACGGCTATGGCAACAGCTATGCCAACGCATGAGGTCCGCCCTGATGACTTCAAAGAGCAGTTTGGCGACGAAGAGGTAGAGAAATTCAAAAAGATGACAGGCGTGATAACTTCCCGCAAGGCATCTTATCATCAGACCACTGGAGACCTTGGCTACATAGCAGCAGAGAAAATCATCAGTGAGAAGAATATCAATAAGGAGGATATTGGCGCTTTAGTGGTTTCTACACATAGCCCAGACTATCCACGCCCTGCTACAGCTTTCATTGTGCAGAAACGACTAGGTTTGAGTAGGGAATGTGCTTGCTTTGATATTTCATTGGGTTGCTCTGCCGTGGTTTATGGTATTCAGGTAGTTGCTTCCATGATGATGTCAAGCAATATCCGCAAGGCACTTCTCATTAGTGGTGACACTGGTAGTAAAAGCGTAAATCCCCGCGATAAGTCGAAAGTAATGCTAGGCGGTGATGTGGGTGTATGTTTGTTGATTGAACGCACTGACAACCCTGAAGATAAATTAGAAAGCTTAGTGCGAAGCGATGGTAATGGCTACCGCTATTTGATTGTACCTGGTGGGGGCTGTCGTAACATGAACCCTTCGCATGAAGAAGTGATGTGCGAGGATGGTATTGAACGCTCATTGTATGATTCATTTATGCGTGGAACATCCGTGTTTACATTCACCGTATTTGACGTTCCTCGTATTGTGAAGGACTTCCTTGCTCAGACTAATACCACTATGGATGACTACGACTGTTTCGCATTCCATCAGGCCAATCTATATATCTTGAAACAGATAGCTAAGAAAGCCAAGATACCCGAGGATAAGATGCCTATCACCTTGCCAAAATTTGGCAATACTAGCGGTGCTTCTCCAGTAGTATCTATGTGTGATCGTTATGGAGAAGATACAGATAATAAAGAAATTAATGTCATGCTATGTGGTTTCGGTATAGGGTTGTCATGGGGTGTAACCTCATTCAAGATAAATACCGCAGACATTCTGCCAATCATTTACGATGATACTGTGTTTGATGAGGGTATTATCAATGATCCCAACGAACTGTTCAAAGACATGAGAGGACTCTAAATAAAGAAATACAATGATTACTAATATCCTTGAATATCTTTACGATAAGGTTTCCCGCTTCCCTGATAAAATAGGAATTGCTGACGATAAGCGTTCATTGACGTTTCGCCAATGGGCTGATGAGGCAGAGAACATTGGTTCGCTGTTGATTGAAGCCACAGACGGTGCGATGCGTCAACCTATCTTGGTTTTTGTTGACCGTAAGGTAGAAACGCTTGCTGGCTTCATGGGCGTTGTAGAAAGTGGTAACTTCTATGTGCCCATTGACTGTAAAATGCCTTTTGAGCGGGTAAAATTGATTTCTAACGTTTGCCAGCCCATTGCTGCCATAACAATTTCTGATAGGGATAACACAACACTTGAACAGATTGGATTTAATGGTGTACGTCTTAACTATGTAGAAGCAAAAGAAGCTCCAAAGAATCAAGAAGCATTAGCTTTGGTTCGTAGAGACATAATCGACCTGGATCCGGTTTATAGTATCTTTACCAGTGGCTCAACAGGTGTTCCTAAAGGAGTATTGATTTCACATCGTGGAATGATGGACTTTGCAGACTTCCTGGTCGAACGGTTTGGTATCACGGATGAAGATGTGGTAGCCAATCAAGCTCCATTCTATTTTGATTGCTCGGTGAAGGACATTGGTATATGCTTACGTTCAGGAGCCACATTGAATATAATACCAAAGAAATGTTTTGCCTTCCCCAAACTGCTTATTGAGTTTCTGAATGAGCGCAAAGTGACATGCTTGTTTTGGGCTACATCCGCAGTGATACTTGTGGCAAACACTGGTATTCTTGATGAGAAGAAACCACTATATTTGAAGCATGTATCCTTTGGTGGAGAAGCTATGCCAGCCAAGCAGTTGAATGCATGGCGTAACAATCTGCCAGAGGTACAATACATCAATGTGTATGGACCAACAGAGGTGACAGTTGACTGCACCTATTATGTTGTAGACCGGGAGTTCAGGGATGGAGAGTATGTGCCTATTGGTAAAAGCATTCCTAACAAACAGGTAATACTTCTAAATGACGAGGATAAACTTGCTGCCGTAGGGGAAGTGGGGGAGATTTGTTGTCGTGGAACAGGTGTGGCAATGGGTTATTACAACAACCGTGAGAAAACAGATTCTGTTTTTGTCCAGAATCCCTTGCACAACCTTTACAATGATATTATATATCGTACAGGAGACCTTGGCAAATGGAATGATAAGGGCGAATTGGAGTTTGTATCACGTAAGGACTTCCAAGTGAAGCATAAAGGTAACCGTATCGAGTTGGGGGAGATTGAGGTCGCTGTGAATGCAATTGAAGGCGTGACTAATGCTGCTTGCATCTTTGATCATGAGAATGACAAGTTAGTGCTTTATTACACTACAGTTGATGGTCAGTCTCTGGATATTATCAATCTGGTAAAGGAGCGCATTCCTGTATATATGTTCCCTGAAATATGCAATCATCTATTGCAGATGCCGTATAATATGAATGGAAAGATAGATCGTGTAGAATTAAAGAGGATGTATGATGGTTCTTTAGCCTAGTAGTAACAATGAGTATTTATAACAAAATATATGTTATCGGTACAGGTGCTGTTGCCAACAGTTGCGCCTTTTGTTTCAAGAAGGCAGGTGAAGATGTAGAACTGATAGAAAGCAGGCCTGCTACTGTTCCTACTTGCAAGCAGTTTTGTGAAAAAAAAGGTATTGCCTATCAGCAATTATCAGGCGATATTCTTAAGGCATTCTTGTTGGCTCTAAATGAACAGACTTTGATTATAAGTGCAGCCAACCGCTATCTCTTCCCCAAAGAAGTAGTGGAAAAGGACAATATCACTATTGTTAATTATCACGGTGCCTTACTTCCTAAGCACCCAGGGCGTAATGCAGAGGCTTGGGCTATCTATGATGGTGATAAGAAAGCTGGTATCACATGGCACTATGTTGTTTCTGATGTTGATGCCGGTAATATATTGGTTCAAAAGTCAACGCCTATAACAGACAAGACCACATCTTTCATGTTGTTGCGCATAAACAGTAAATTGGTAATGGAAGGCTTTGAAGAGATACTTCCCGGTTTGTTGGATGGCACTTTCAAAGGCTCAAAGCAGACTGAGCGTCATTCCATTCATTATTCTTGGATGAAACCTAATGATGGCGTTCTTGATTTAAATTGGAGCGCTGAGAAGATATCTGCGTTTTTGAGAGCTTTTGATTATGGTCCGCTCCAAACGATGGGTACGCCACAGTTGAACTTCAATGGTGAGAGCTACTCAATAGAGAAATATACAATTAATAATATTCATATAAATGTAGAGTCAATCCGTCTTGATAATGATAATGAGACGATAAGGTTACTTAAAGATAATATTGAAATAATAATGCACTTAAAAAAAAGATAATGATGGAACAACTTTTAGAGATATTGAAGGGAATTCGTCCCGATGTAGATTTCGAGAACGAAACCGCTCTGATTGATGACGGCATTCTAGATTCGTTTGATGTAGTAAGCATTATCTCAGAACTAGATGATGCCTTTGGAGTCCAAGTACGAATCACTGAGTTAGACCCGGAGAATTTCAATTCAGCGGAGTCTATTTGGAAATTGGTTCAAGAATTGAAGGGAAAAACTGAATAGATGATGAATGTTTACGATTTGACCAAAAAGCGCATCGTGTTCTATGGCTTAAAGACTGGATTGGATGTTGCTATTTTAGATAGATTGAACGGTTCTGGGGGGGGGTATTTTTTTGTTACAACCTAGTGGAATTAACGAATTGGAAATGAAAGTGCAGGAAATCGTTAAGACGCATGGCGCTTTTGATGGAGTGGTGTTCAATATTGTACATAGCGATTTTCGTCCACTGCAATTTGTGAAACCAGAAATAGTGTCTGAAATAATGATCGACAACTACGGAACGTTCGTGGAATTGATTCGAACACTGAAGAAATACAAAGGTCTTAACAAAGGGGCAAGTATTGTAGCAATGAGCAGTATAAGTAGTATCAGAGCCATGAAAGCAAAGATGGCATTTTGTGCAGCAAAGGCTGCTCTTGATGCTGCGGTCCGTTGCTTAGCAGTAGAATTGGCACCGTATGGAATCCGAGTTAACTCTATTCAAAAAGGAGCAGTGGATACTGACGCAGAGAAGCCTCATATCCAAGCAGTGACAACTATTCGTAGTGAAGAGACGTCTAAAGAAAATATTGCTCCTTTGGGTATCGTCAAGGCAGACGAGGTTGCAGATTTGGTAGCTTTTCTTTTAAGTGATGCCACAAAATCATTAACAGGTCAAAGTATTTCTATTGACGGAGGATATACAGCATAGAAATGGAGTTTAAAGGTAAAAAGATAATTGTGGCTGGGGCAAGTGGGGGTATTGGCAGTACTATATGCAGTCAACTTGCAGAATTAGGGGCAAAGGTTATTTTAATGGGACGTAACTTGGAGAAGCTCCAACAGTTATGCAGCCAACTCATTGATAATGAACATCGATGTTATGTTTGCGATTTTGCCATGCCAGATTCTATTGAAAATGTGATACGTACAATTATTTTGGAGAATGGCCCCGTAGACGGATTTGTTCATAGTGCAGGAACGGGGGCCGTTCGCCCACTGAAATTGTCAAGGTATCCGTTCATGCTGGATGTAATGAACATCAATTTCTTTTCATTTATAGAGATAGTGAGGTGTATTACAATGAAAGGGAGATTTAACCAAGGAATGAATATTGTTGGTATCTCATCAGTCGGGGCTCAATATGGGCGTGCAACACGAACAGCTTATGCGGCATCTAAGGGAGCAATGGATGCTTCTATGAGATGTTTAGCAAAAGAATTGAGCGCGAAAGGGATCCGGGTTAATTGTGTCGCTCCAGGCGCAACAATTACCAATATGACCGAAGAGTATAAAGATTATGCACAAGACACGGAGGAATACAGGTTAAATGCATATCGTCAGTATCTGGGCGATTGTCATCCTTGTGATATTGCAAACGCAGTGATTTTTCTGTTAAGTGATAAATCTAAGATGGTAACTGGAACCGTTTTAAATGTTGACGGTGGAAAATTATCATGCTGATAAGAAAGAAATATTGTATTGTTAAATAATTAAAGTTTAAGAAAATGACACAAGAAGAAAAAATTACAATGCTTGAGGATATGCTTGAGCTGGATGGTGGTACTTTGAAACCAGAAATGGAGCTTAGTGGAATTGAAGAGTATGACTCCATGGCCAAATTGTCACTCATTGTATTGATGGATGATGAGTTTGGCAAGAAACTGACGGGTGAAAAATTACGTGAGTTTAAGACGGTTCAAGACATCCTTGACTTCATGGATTAAAGCGAAATGGCTGCCTCGTCCAAATAATCCTGTTGTGTGGCAGTTCTATAATTATTCAGGGTTAAATTGACAGCATGACCTATTTGTTTGTGAAGCACATTCGGTGACTCTACTATGAAAATCCAACGAAAAAAGAGAGACAGTTCGGCTAACATTGTGCTGATTCTTTTTGCTGTAGCCATCTATGCCTCCTCTGGGTATTTCTCCAAGTCAGCCTCTTTCCATGCTTTCTTGAGTTTACCATACCTGGCGTATTTTTCAGGAGTCATTATAGTACTTAGCACCTATGCTGTTCTTTGGCAGAAAATACTACAGATGGTTCCCTTGAGCCAGGCATATCTTTATAAGAGTTTCGGATTGGTATTCGGCTTGATGATAGCCCATTTTGTGTTCCATGAGGGTGTTTCAATACAGAATATGATTGGTTGTGGAATAGTTTTTACAGGAATCATAACCATTGCTGTCGCAAAATAAGGTATGGCACTTTACTACACCATTTGTATCTTGGTATCCCTTTCCTGCTCCGCGTCACAGTTATTGCTGAAAACGAGTGCGGGGCAACAGCACAAGTCGAGAATACATGAGATGTTGAATGTTAAGGTCTTTATTGCATATTCCGTTCTTTTTGCCTCCCTGCTGGTTAATATATGGTTATTAGGTAAAGGGTTACAATTAAAAGAACTTGGTATGTTGGAATCCTTAGGTTATGTCTTTGTGCCATTATTATCTTGGCTTTTTCTGAAAGAGCAGATAACTAAACGAACCATCTTGGCTATTCTCATGATTTTAGCAGGAATTATTGTTTTTTATCTATGATACCCTTTAACAAACCTTATCTCACGGGCAAGGAAGCCCATTATATGTATCAGGCGGTTTACACTGGCAAGCTGTCTGGAAACGGTGTGTTCACTAAGAAATGTCAGCAGTTCTTTGAGGAAAAATATGGATTCAAGAAGACGCTGTTGACCACCAGCTGCACTGACGCTTTGGAGATGTGCGCACTGCTATGCGAGGTAGGGCCTGGCGACGAGGTTATTGTGCCCAGCTACACCTTTGTGTCTTCTGCCTTGGCCTTTGTGCGTCAAGGATGCAAAATCATCTTTGCTGACTCGATGGCATCGAACCCTAATATCGATGCGGAGAAGATAGAGGCATTGATTACCCCGAAGACTAAGGTCATCGTATGCGTGCATTACGCTGGTGTTGCCTGCGATATGGACCGTATTATGGAAATTGCCAATAGACATCATCTGCTGGTTGTGGAGGATGCGGCCCAGGCTATCGACTCCTATTACAAAGGTCGCCCATTGGGTACCATCGGCCATCTCTCGGCTTTCTCTTTCCATGAGACAAAGAACATCATAGCTGGCGAAGGAGGTCTGTTAGGCATCAATGATGAGCGATTCATTCGTCGTGCTGAAATTCTCTGGGAGAAAGGCACCAACCGCTCAGAGTTCTTCCGTGGCGAGGTAAATAAATACGGATGGGTGGACACAGGTAGTTCGTTCCTCCCGTCTGAGGTGGTGTCTGCCTTCCTATGGGCACAGTTAGAGAGTATGGAGGGCATTCAAAACAAACGTAAGATGCTTTGGGAACGATACTACGAAGGACTGCAGCCTTTGGCAGAAAAGGGGTTTGTCCAATTACCTCAGATTCCTGATTATGCAACCAACAATGCTCACATGTTTTATCTTGTCTGCCGTAACCTGGAAGAGCGGACAGGTCTGATCCAGTATCTAAAAGAACATGATGTACTTTCAGTGTTCCACTATCTAAGTCTACACAAGAGCGAATATTACACCTCGCATAACACGAATATCCCAGATCTGCCCAACTGTGACATGTATGCTGACTGTCTTGTAAGGCTGCCGATGTATTATGAGTTGACAGTGGATGAGGTGGATAGGATTATCAATTGGATATCTTCGTATTATTCTGTCAAGTAAGTATGAGAAAAAGTGTTCTGGTTTTAATCATACTATTAGGAATAAGCCTCTTCTTTAATGTGCTTTTTGTCGTTTCAGATGTCCTGTTTGAAATGAAAGCGAAAGCTATGATTAAGAAGGATTTCACAGTTAGTGAAGTATTAAAGAGTAAAGAGGAATTCCGGGCGCAATTAATGTCAACCCTAAAAGACCATGTTGTATCTGGCAGACGTGTTGAGTTTCCATCAACAAAGATGTTTATTAGTGAGAGGCTAACATCAGAAATTGCCCCCCCCAAGAAATATCCTCTATTATACTGGAGTGAACCTTCATGGTCATTTGTTGCATTGTTGGAGGATGCCATGATTCATGGAGATAGAGAAAGTATAGAGGATTTGGCTAATGTGTTTGAGGGTGTTTTGAACACTTCATTTGAAGTTGTAGATCAGTCAACAATGGGCATAGGGGCAATTTATTTGGATAGTCTCAAAACAGACAGCAAATATAAGGCTTATGCTGATAATTTATTCTATTGGCTTAAAGACAGGGATGGAGATTATGGGATATTATATGGAAATGACAAAAGTCGCTCTATTGTTGACGCATTAGGTATGGTCGTGCCGTTCTTGATGAAATATGCTCAAGCCTATCATTGTGTGGAAGCAGAGAAATTGGCATATAAAACTATAGAGAAATACATAGAATATGGATGCGATGACAGTACAGGTATACCAGCATTTACTTATAGAACTAATCCTCCACGCATTAAAATGGGGATGACCAACTGGGGACGTGGCATCTCTTGGTTTTGTCTTGGTTTGTTTTCGATAGACGAATCAAAGCTGACTACAGGTGCTCTGAAAAAGGTCACTGCGTTTAATTCATCTTTATATGAACTTTGGAAACAAGACCGTTCGTTCAGTCAGTTCGTAGGTGAAAACAATAAAAAGGATTTGTCGGCAGAGCTACCGATATTGTATTATTTATATAAAAAACAAAAGATAGAATTGTCGAGAAATGATGTTTTGCAATATTCGCAATTCATGCATAATGGCGAAATGTATAATTCAAGTAGTTCGAATACTGGTATTGTCAGATATGGTGTGTCATACGGACCAAATATGCTTTCAGATGCCTTCATGCTTAAACTAATCAATGAAGTGGAGTGATATGAGATGCGTGAATAAAATATGGCTATTGGTATCAGTAATTGCTTTAATATCAATACTGTTTTTTCAACCAATATATTTCTCAGCAGCAGATGACCCTCGCTACATTTATTTGCTGAGTGGTGTATATACGGGTAGTCCTTGTGCTGAAGTCGTGTTCATAGGGTATTTGTTTAGCACACTGTGTTCATGGCTCTATAGTATGTATTTGGGCATTGAATGGTATACGGTCATTTTCTATGGTTTGTATCTCCTTTCATATACTGTCATTTCATGGCACGTTTTGAAGTGGAAACCCCAAAAGACTTTTGTAAAGTATGTAGTAGCTTTTTCTTTCTTCGTTTTTCAAATTTACCTGTTGTTGATTCCTCAAAATACAATCTTGTCAATAGAACTTAGTTTTGCATCATTAGTGGTGATGCTTAATTCGGAATGTCGTTATAGAAAACAATTATATGGTATCTTGTTATTTTTTATTGGAACTCAAATACGCTTTTCTGCAGCTTTTATTCCTTATATGATAGCCTGTCCATTATTTCTATGCAATTTTCGGTGGAATGATGCTTCATGGTGGAAAAATCGCATATTATTAGCTGGGCTAATCGTTGTTGCAGCTATTACCTTTTTTACAAATAAGTCGGCATATTCAGGTGAGCAATGGAAAGAGTTCAATGAGTACAATGAAGCGCGGGGATTTCTTGCAGATAATCCTATAGCAGGCGAAATGACTTCCCAAATAGCAAGCCAAGAGAATCGGCTGGCGTATGATTTGTTTTACAGATACCGCATCTTTGACTGGAACATTTTGACTTTGGAAAAAATCAAGAATTATAAGAAAATATATGAAGACAAGCGGGATGAGGTGATTAGAAGAAACATACGACCTTATATGAATGCTTATAGGAACATGGAGGGAGGATGGGTCTTATTAGTTCTTGTATGGGTCTTCTTCGAACTGTTGAGAAGGAAAAAGTATTATGCCCTCATCAATCTCATCATAGTAATCGCATTGTTTTTGGGAGCGAATTTGTTTATGATGTCTACTAGCTTTCCCAAGGAGCGAGTCCTTCTAGGTTCTTTGATGTCTTTTTTCTTTGCTGTTATATATATATCCCACAATTATGTTAAATATACAGAAATACTTCTTGTTATAATATGTCTGATATGGGGATATAGATATATGTCTTTAGATTATTCAACATCAAGAAACCATTTGTCGCGGAATAATGAAGTAAAAGAAGTAGAGCAAATATTGGGGCAATGCGAATCTGAAAAAGTTATGCTTCCTGTACCGACTCAATTAGTTCCAGAGGTTTTCCATACCAGTAGTAGTTTAATTGGGAAAAAAAGCATCATTCAAGGATGGCTGCATATATATCCTAAGGCCGATTTGTCATATCAACCCTTTACATCTTTCGTTGAAGGTCTTCCATTATTAGTCAAAAAGAACGCTACTGAGCAAATAGACATTTTAAAAACTCTATTAAGGCTTCATTATAATATCAACGCAACGCATATCATATTAAAAGAGTCTGAAAACTATTATTTGATAAGATTATTAGCAGATGCGAATAGCAATCCTGTAAACTATAAGTCTTGCCATCTTGTATATGTAATGGGAAGTGATACCTGTCTTTGACGTGCGAATAAGGGCAATGTTTTATAGTAGTAAAGGCACTAGTGATACATATTTTTCTGGGTAGGAGGCTACTTGTCTAAAATAGAACCAATGAAAATAGCACTTCTTAATTTGCAATACGATAACAATTATGGAGGCAACTTGCAGAGGTATGCCCTAATGACTGTATTACAAAGGATGGGTCACGAAGTGACGCACTTAAATTTACGTTCTAATTTCATAAGGGATCCTCTGTATAAACGTGTTTATCATTATTTGCGGAGGTTAAAACATAAAATGTTTAATCATTATAAAGGCTCATTGATACCAGATTATAGAGCCCAACAAGCATATCTAGATCGTTGTAAAAAAACGGATGTTTTTTATGATAGGTATGTTAAACATACCAAACCAATATTTAATAAATCAGATTTAAAGAAATATGATTATTTTGATGCGTATATTGTAGGATCTGATCAAGTCTGGCGCAAAGAATACGCATCTCATCATGGTCTCACCACTTTCTTTTTTGACTTTTTACCAAGTGATTGTTGTGTTCGCAGAATAGCGTACGGGGTGTCGTTTGGCATAGATGAAAATGTGCTGACGGAAGAAGAACTGGGATTATTAACTCCATTATATGAAAAATTTCATGCAGTATCTGTTAGAGAAGATGGGGCATTAACATTGTTACAAAAATACAATTGGAATAATCCCGAAGCTTATTTAGTGTTAGATCCAACATTGTTACTATGTAAGGAAGATTACATTAGATTATTTCAGGAAGGTCAAACACAAAAGTCACAGGGAGACTTATTCTGTTATATTTTAGATTGGTCTGATGAAAAGCAAACCACAATAGAGAGTGTTCAAAGGAAATATGGTTTTCAGCCCTATTTCGTTACGAATAACGATGAAAATGTTTCTGTTGAACAATGGGTTCGTTCTTTTTATGATGCAAAGTATGTTGTTACGGATTCGTATCACGGTGTATTGTTTTCTGTAATTTTTAACAAACCATTTACTTTAGTTCGAAATAAGGAACGAGGGAATTCGAGGTTTTCGTCATTGTACAACAACATTCTTGGCAATGATATGGTTTCTAATTATAACTGGGACAGGATTAATGCAAATATTGAAGAACTGAAATTAATATCAACAAATTTTTTAAGTAAAGCATTGGAATAATGAAATATTTAGTATATCAAGATTGGCCCAATACTTCTGGTAATCATGCTGGAATAAAATATTTATGTGATTATTTGGCAAGGGAGTATCCTTTGGAATATCAAAGCATACCAATGCCACCAGATATAGTTTATAATATTTATCTTCCTTCAATATTCGGAAGAATAGAATTGGAATGGAAAAGGTTTTATTTTCCAATAAGAAATGCAAAGAGAATTCGCTCAATTATAAAAATGCTTATAAAAAAGCTTAAAGATGATGACAAGGTATTTCTTATGGAATATATGATAAAGCGCATTAAGCAAAATGTCATAGCAGAATCACTAAAGAGATGCAAACAAGAAATACCGGTTTATGCGATGGCCCATATAACTCCAACCAAAACAGAATTGGAGTTTAATGACTGTGAACTGAAGATGTGGTTAGAGCCAATAGATATGTTGTTAACATTAGGTCATAGCCTAACAGACTTTTATGTATCCAAAGGATACCCTGCTTTGAAAATTCATACTTCTTTTCATTATGTGGATCAATACTATTTAAATGATGTAATTGAAGAGCATGATGGTTTTTCTGTTATAGTTATGGGAAATATGGCACGCGATGTTGATTTGTTGAGAAAAGTTGTGCTAAATAATCATGATATATATTTTAGAATATGTAAGGGAATGTATGATTACCAGGACTTTAACTTTGACAATGTTAAACTTCTTCCTTTTTTGCCAGAAGACGAGCTTAGAAAAGAAATGAAAGAATCAGATGTGTCTCTCAATATTATGACAGATACTGTAGGAAGTAATGTCATTGTAACATCCTTGGCAATGGGATTAGCGATGATTTGTAGTGATGTCGGATCGATTAGAGACTATTGTGACGAAAGTAATACTATTTTTTGTAATACAGAGGACGATTTCAATAAAGCTTTAAAATATCTTAGGAGTTCAAACAAATCTTTATTTAAGATGAGACAATCAGCAAGGGAAAAAGCAAATTCTTTTTTAATAGAAAAATTTCACAAGGGTTTTTCCCGTTTATAATTTTGGATACATACCTGCCATGATAAAAATATCAATCATCATACCAGTATATAAGGTTGAGCCATATATTGTGCGTTGTGTTGAATCTGTGCTTTGTCAAACATATCGTAATCTTGAAGTAATTCTTGTTGATGACTGTTCGCCAGACCGTAGTATAGAGTTGGCAAAGGAGTGTATTGAACGGTCGCCATTAAGTAACGCTCTATCTTTTATTTTTCTTAGACATGAATATAACCGGGGGCTCTCCGCTGCACGAAATACAGGGTTGGATGCAGCTACAGGGGAGTATGTCTACTTCTTGGATAGCGATGATGAGATAACAGAGGATTGCATTACAACTTTGACAACGCCAATCAGAGGTTATCCATACGACTTCGTAATAGGAAATTATAAAACGACAGGTTGCGATCAAGTTTTTCCACAATTACTTATAAATGGTAGAATAGAAGGGGTGAGAAAAATTGCATATAGCTATTCCAAAGAAGAATGGTATTGTATGGCATTTAACAAATTGTGTAATACCGATTTTTTAAAACGTAATCAGTTATATTTCAAAGAAGGACTTATACATGAAGACGAATTATGGAGCGCGCTTCTGGCATGTTCTGCAGAAACTATGTGTTCTATAAGAAATAAAGCGACATATATATATCATATAAGGAAACATTCTATAACGACTAATGAAAATTACGAACAAAGGATTGACTGTTTTTGTAAAGTACTAAAAGAATTATATGAAAACCAAAATAAAAGGAGAATTTATATTAAAGAAATTGAGGGTATTGAAGACAAATTAATAAAACACATTTCGTATTTAATGTTCTTAGAGGGTTATTCTCAATATAAAATATATAAAAGTTTACGTTCATACGATATTCGATTGTGGAAAACAAAAATAAAGATGTACAATACACTAAAAACCAGAATACTATATGGAGACAATTTCCTACCTATTACAATGGGGTTTTATTACAAAAAAGTGATTAATCGGCTTTTGAGGTGTTTTTACGCTTTAAAAAGAAGTTAGGTGTACCCTATATTAACCCCTTACAATGAGCGTAAACTGTCAATTTTGACGTCTTGTATATGAAAGAGGATTTTGATACCTTTGCGCTCGTTTTAAGAATGAGACAGGTGAAGTGCAAATCGAATTTTTTTTGAACTTTTCTGAGATGCAGCCTTCATTCAACATAGTTAAATGGTCTACAGTAGTAAAGTTTGCGAGCCTTTGGTTTCTGTACCAGACTGAGGGCCCTTCCAAAGAACATCTCGGTAGAGAAGATCTTAACTGACTATGAGAATATGCTGCCGATGACCATCGGTATTAAAAACAATTAAATTTTAATTTTTATCTGACGAGGCCGGATGGAAGAACTGTCCTTAAAAGCTACGATTATGCGAGAGCAGATTAATGCTTGTATTATCTCTGCCGAGCGTGAGTAGTTTCGACAATGGGAATTAACGTTGAGGATTGATAGTTTTCGTTATTGTTGAACTGTATTTGAAAATTTTTTCGTACCTTTGCACCCTCATTTAAGGTCATTAACGACCTTTGATGTAAATGATCTAGTCATAAAGCAACTGAAAATCAGAGCGATATGATGATGATGGATAAAGCTGGCGATTGTTTAGGGCGCGACACAACGATGTGTGGTGACCCCATTCTTTGGTTTCCAATGAGAGTAACGTACTCGCGTGAACTCAAGATGAAGGCAGAGTTAGACCGGTTAGAGATTGAAAACTTTCTACCGATGACGTATAAGTTGGTCGATGCCGATACAGCGAATCCTCATCGTGAACTGGTTCCTGCCATCAATAACCTCATCTTTATCCGCTCGTCTAAGGACCGGATTAGTACTCTGAAATCGACAAATGTAGTGTTGCAGCCTTTACGTTATATCATGGACCGGACAGCCCCGCAGGCCCATACCATTATGACGGTGCCAGATGCCCAGATGCAGAACTTCATGCGTGTCGCATCCATGACCGACGATAGCGTGATGTTCCTCAATGACGAGACAGTCGTTGGCAAGGAAGGCAAGCGCGTTCTGATTACCGGTGGCATATTCAATGGCGTCACAGGCGTCATCCGCCGCGTCAAGCGCTGCAAGCGCGTCGTCGTCGAACTTGACGGCCTCGCCACTGTCGCCATCGCCTTCGTTCCAGCCATCCTGCTTAAGGAGATTGAAAGCTTTGATTAAGAAATTCAGAATAAAATAGAGACTATGCATATAACATATTATAACTCAAATCCTGTTCCTGTTGAATATACGGAAATGGAGATGAAAGAGAAGGTTCTCGCTTTTATTAATGATAGAAATGGGGAATTTTCTTTTAGAACGCTGAGCAACTATATTGTTCAAACAGCAATGAATGAACAGAAAGTAAAAGATGCTGCCCATACCCAATATAGTAGTAATGAAATGGATCCGCTTTCTTCAATTCTATTAAGTAAAATTATATGGGAATTGATATGGGATAAGAAGGTCTTCATTGTCTTTGGAGAAAATCCCTATATGGCTCATTACGCAGGTGATACAAGGTTTATTGCGGTAAAATAGGTTCAAAAAGTACTATGATTAAGCAATATGTTGTAAACGTAGGTGATTTCTTGAGCGACAAGAACATCTTTGGCGTGCTAGTAAATCAGCTGCTCATAGTCGTAAAGGATGATGAGCAACTCGGGAATTATATGGACAGGCTTAGGCAGCACTTAAATGTTATTCGCCCAGAGCTGATGATGGTGGTAGAGACAGAATATGTTGATGCCGTTTTTAGGGATACCTATTATAATTACTTTTCAACTAAGTTGAAACCCTACTACCGTAATTGTGTTAGATTGTCTTTCTTTGAACCTGGATTTAAAACTGTAGAGGAATATTTGCAGTTTTCAGAGGAAGAAATTCAACGTCTTTATCTTGGTTTTATGGTACTGCGTCCCATAGGTAAGTGTATTGGCAGGAATATTATATCGCCTAAGGCCAAGATTGCACCGTATTGTGATGTAAAGTTAACACTGGCCAAATTTCATGCTACTTGCCTCGGTGTGAAACTTACTGTGGAAGGATTCCCACACGCTTCGCAAGACGGAGAGTTTATGACCTGTGCAGAAACCACTACATGGAATCTGATGGAGTATTTCGGCAACAAGTATGCGTTATACAGACCTTTATTGCCGTCAGAACTTATAAATAACCTTCATGCCTATTCATCGGAAAGAATGGTACCATCGTCAGGGTTAACTGTTCACCAAATATCGATGGCAATAGAACAACAGGGATTCAGTTCCCTGCTTTATACAAATAAGGACAAGAGATTCCAAGAGTTATTTACCTGTTATGTTGAAAGTGGTTTACCTTTAGCTGTAGCAATAAGTTCCGATGCTGGTGGACATGCTGTGGTATGTATAGGTAGAGAAGAAACTGATAGGACTAAAATGAACAGAGGAAGATATTTTGGTTCCAGTGGGTATATCGTATGGAACTACAATGTGGATAGTTTTGTATTTAATGACGACAATCGCCCCTCATATATGATTGATGGGTTTAAACAGCCGATACAATATCTTCCCAATGCGTTTATACAAGCATTTATTGTACCCTTGCATAAAAAGATATATTTACCCGCAGAACAAGCAATAGATACAGCTCATTTTTTCATTGAAAAAGAGTTCGTTTTTCCGACAGGCAGTGCAGTGAGAACTTTTCTTACGTCATGCCGCTCGTATAGGGAATATATCCGTAGGAATCCCGATTTTAGTGACACCTTAAAGATAGCATACTTAAAATTGGATATGCCAAAGTTTATATGGGTGACAGAAGTATCGACAAAGGCGGACTTTCAGCAAAAGAAAGTCAACTCGCTCATTATTCTTGATGCCACAAGCCATGCCTCGTCGGATAATCCATATGCATCATTGATTTTGAAGCAAAACAATAATGTGGTCACAATTTATGATGAGAACACACGTTCTTATAATGATGTGGCAACGAATTTGCCTGCGAGATTTGAATCGTTTAATCACAATTTACTATAAATAATATCCAAGAATATGGAAGAGACAAAAGGATTTTTCGAACTTGCCCAAGAAAGTGGTGGACAAGTTAAACCGTTCGAGCCGACTTATACTGAGGAGTTCCGCAAGTACATGGAGGAGTCTGTGCGGTCGAGTGCAAATCGACACGAAGAGGCCGTTAGGGATTCCTATTCAATTGTGATTAATTGCTGAAACCTTGGGTTGGGTGAGGACTTATTCAGAAACTCTGATAACTTGTCCCTTAACGATGCCACTGACCTGTCCCCTGCCATCCCGATTATGACAAGGTGTCAATCATGGCACAAAACCGACTTGTCAAAAGAAAATTGATAGATGAGAAGGACTTGTATTTCAAGGAAGGCATTATCCATGAGGATTGTTACTGGACTTTCTTTCTGGCAAAATATGTCAATTCGTTTGCATGCCTACAAGAGAAGACATATTATTACAGAGTAAACCCTAATTCAATAACTGGAAAACCAAATAAAGAAAAAAAACGACTAGTTTTCGAGTCATCATAGAGGACTTTTCTGCTAACATCGATTTGTTTCAAAAAGGAGCACAGAAGACGCTCATTTGGTATTTATTGCTTCAGGTTTGGGGGAACGGGTATTACAATGGGCAAGAAGATAAAAAGCAGTTGTTTCACTGCTTATATCATCAGTGTTCGTGGTATGAGAAAACTTGCATGCAACTTTGGTATATATTGCCAGATAGCTCATGGATAAAAGAACGATTATTTAATTTTATTGTCTGTTTATTTAAGTTGAAATTTTAAGTATGTCATTTATGAATATCATAGACAGGATTAAAAATAAGATGTTTCTTGATTGGAATCCTTGGTTCCGCGACAACATCATCAATCCATATCATCGTAGGATGTTATGTAACTATGATGTTTCTATCCTATGTAACAATTGCGTTGGTGCGGTAATAATTCACGAACTGGGTTTACAATTTCGTTCCCCATTTGTTAATCTTTGGTTATATCCGAAAGATTATATTAACTAAAGTTTCGCAAGTGATGGCGCACCTGCATAATTTAACATAAAATAGGAATAAAAATGGCCTCGATGTTTGGTTAACTCACTGAAAATGAGTAATTTTACAATCGCCAAAAAGTAAAATTCAAACATCAAAGCCGTGAGCAAAGGTACAACAATTATTTCAGATTTGAGAAGCTTTTTCTCAGAAAATGAGAATAACCGTGCAATTAATGCGATTATGAGAGTGATGGAGTGCATAAACATACGTCCTGACCAGATAGGGACAGAGAAGAAAAAGAACTGCAAGTTTACGAACGTGCAGGTTCTGAATCTTCTGGTGCTGTTCCCGTTCTTCGTCGTCAGGAATGCATACCAGTACTCGGGCTCTTCATTAAGCCGCCTGTTCTGTTGTGAGAAGGACATGTTCTATCGTTTTATGAATGATGGTAATATCAAGTGGCGCAAACTGCTTTATGCGATGAACCTCCAGCTGCTGCGTAAGATCAGCCGCAGCACAGAGGCTGAGCATGACAAGCCTGTCTGCCTGATTATCGATGACACTGACGCTCCAAAGAGCGGACGTAAGAGTGAACTTATTGGCAAGGTGTTCTCTCATATCCAGCATAAGAGTATCCTCGGCTACAAATGTCTGACGCTGCTTCTGAGCGATGGTATGAGCCAACTGTTTCTCGATTTCTCGCTTCATGGCGAAGAAGGCAGTAATCCAGACAAGAAGCAAGGGCTGACGGATAAACAGCGGAGCGAGCGTTTCTCTGCCGACTATGCGGGACAAAGTGTTGAGGAGCGCATAAAGGAATACACAATGAAGAAGACTGACAAGGCCATTGAGATGGTGAAGTACGCCATCAAGCGCGGCATCCGATTCGACTATCTGCTCATTGACAGCTGGTTTACCTGTGCAGACTTCGTTCGCCTGATTACCAGCCGCCACATCAAGTGCCACCTGATAGGTATGATCAAACTTGGCAAGACCAAGTATCATACCCAATGGGGTGATCTGACAGCCAACCAGATTATCAATAAGCTCCAGAAGCAGGGCCTCACCAAGCATAACAGAACGCTCAGATGTACCTACTGCACCATCGACGTGAAGTTTGCCGGAACCACCGTACGCCTGTTCTTCTCGAAGCGAGGCAGGAATGGGCATTGGAATGGATTGCTCACAACGGATCTCTCGCTCAGTTTTCTCAAAGCATACAGGACGTACGCTACCCGTTGGACTACCGAGGTGGCTTATCACGATTGCAAGCAACTGCTCGACTTCGGCAGATGCCAGAGCGTACACTTCTCTGCGCAGATTGCCAGCTTCACGCTGACCATGATGCAGTATAACATACTTTGCACAGTGAAACGGTTTGAGGCCTACGAGACCATCGGAGCGCTCTTCCGTGAGGCCACAACTGGTACTCTCGAGCTGTCCGCCTCGGACAGGATATGGGAACTGATATTGGACACCATCCTGGAAATCGCAGAGATGATCTCTGCCGATGCCAGTGAACTGCTTTCTGCGGTTATTGATGGGAATCCTAAGTTCCATAAGCTATATCAAATGTATAAATTAGTCGCTTGATGAATGAATATTCACTTGCGAAAGTTCAGTAAATAATCCTGCCACAGTTGCTTACGTTCCGTCACATAGGTCGGTGTAGGTTGAACCACGGCAGGGAGGGGGCTTGTTCCGACGGGTTGATGCTTTCACCTTTCCCTTTACGCCCTAAACGTTTCGGACATAAACACCCTTTGTCGGGATTTCTTATCAGCCCTTTATCACCGCTAATGGTTCTAGCTTTGTTTTCACCTTCACTAAATCGGCTTCAAGGGCAATCACCTGATCAATGTCCTTATAGGCACTTGCAGCCTCGTCGAGGTCTTTCTGAACTCTCATGCCATGAATGATTCCCTTGGCTTCCATCTTCTTGATCTCTTCCTGAAGGTCGAGCGTCTTGATGGCCTGCGTTCGACTCATCAAACGTCCGGCACCATGAGAAGAGCTCATAAAGCTATCAAGATTACCCAAACCCTCTACGATATAAGAACTGGTACCTTGTGAGCCAGGGATAATACCGATTTCTCCTGCCCTTGCACGGACAGCACCCTTACGATGAACGATACAGTTGTGCCCAAAGTGGTTCTCAAAAGCCGCATAGTTGTGGGCAATATCTATGGATGGATCAAATTCTGCCAATGGCAATGCATCTGAGATAACTTCCTTGATACGCTCCATCATCAAACTTCGGTTACACTTGGCGAAAGCCACGCAGTAGTTCATTTCATCCCAATAGTTTTTAAACTCGGGTGTTTGAAGAGGCAGGAATGGCAGAAGCATCTCTGGTTCCACCTTGCTATAGTATAACTCGTTGAGCCATTTTGCCTTCTGGTTATAGAAATCACCTACCTGTTTACCCAGATTACGTGAACCAGAGTGAATCATAATCCACAGCCAGCCTTTCTCGTCGCGCTGCAGTTCTATGAAGTGGTTCCCACCTCCCAACGTACCCACCTGATGATGAATAGACTGATATTGAGTCTTTACCACTTGCAACTTGTCGATATTGAAGCCCTTGGGGAGATACTGCTCCTCTTGGGGCTGTTCGTGATGGTCCATACCCAAAGGAATGCGCTCACGAATACCTTTCATGATAACCTTGCGCAGAATTTGAGATGTAAGCCTTTTAGCACGGACATTTGTCTTCACGGCACACATACCACAACCGATATCGACACCAACAGCATTGGGGATTACTACATTCTTAGTTGGTAAAACGCCACCTATAGGCATACCCATGCCCCCATGACAGTCTGGCATCAGAGCAATGTGATGATGTATGAAAGGCAGTGAAGCAAGATTCTCAATCTGCTCACGCGCAAAGTCATCAATATCAGTGGTCCACATCTTTACCACCGTCTTTCCTATCATTTCTACTTTTTCCATAATATGTTTTTAAACTGCTGCAAATATAGCCATTATACTCATCATCTGCAAGTTTTTTGGCTCTGCAAGGCTTGCAAAGGGATATAGTTTGGAGGAATTGAGCGTACATTGTATCTTTGCATTTTAAACGAAATAGAACAGGAAAAGCAATGACGTTAGAAACTGCAAAACGGATTGTGTCAGAACAAGGCAACAATGCGAGCAAAGAAGCTCTCGCTGTAGTCAGGGGTGGTATGACTATCTGTGAAAATCAAGAGAATGGTATTCGGAAATATAAGTGGATAAAGATTATGCCAACGAAAACTGATGACGAATCCAGTATTGAGATGGCTATGAAGATTCACCAGAAGATAAAGCAACCTCGGCCAATAAAAAATGATTGGACAAAACCAGTTTTAGAAACGGCTAATCATCAAGTACAAAAAACAAAGGATAGTCCTCAAGAACAAGAGCCAGATACAAAAAGTGCAAATACTCTATCACGTACAATAGCATATTTGAAAAGAAAGTTTAATGAGTTCGTGAAGATGATGGATGTACTCGTAGAAGAGTAATTTCGACAGACTATTGTCTTTCATACTTATAGTTAAATACAACTCATTCTCAAAAGTTACAAAATATTTCTGAAACAAAGAAAAAATACTCTCAAAATTTTTGGAATGTTGCTGACTTTGCTCTATCTTTGCAGACAAATACTGAACGATGGAAGAAAAAGAGATTTTTAAGGCTGAGACCTCGACGGAACTGGAACTGCCGATGTACGAAGGACTGCAAGCGGGATTCCCGTCTCCTGCCACTGACTATTGGATCATGGGGACGGTTCCGAGTTTTCTGAAACCAACAACTCCCTCACATCTATTTAAGAAATCTGGCGGCGTTATAGAGTTCTTATTCGTTTCGGTATAAAAGCGGCAAAAATTCAACAATAATCATTCTATTGATTCTAACATGTGTTTGAATTCTTCTTCAGTAGGTAGATATAACTTATATCGAGAGGCAAATATCTGCTTACCCTCATTCAGCACAGAGTATTTCACGATGGCCTCACTCTTTTGTGAACAAAGGATGATTCCCAATGTTGGGTTGTCATCTTCATTCTTGTAAAGTGCATCCCACATACGAATATAACTATCCATCTGCCCCACATCTTCATGTGTCAGTTTTCCAAGTTTCAAGTCTATCAACACATGGCATTTCAGAATACTATGATAGAAAACCAAATCCACATAGAAGTCTTCATCATCATAACGCATTCTCCGTTGGCGACCTACGAAACAGAACCCTCGACCTAATTCTAACAGGAATTGTTGTAAGTGGTCGATAAGGGCTTGCTCAATGTCACTTTCATGTAAGGCAGGATAATCCTTCAAATCAAGGAACTCCAGTACAAACGGATCGTGGATGAACTGAGAGGGAGCGACATCCTTTAGTTTCTCTTCAGCCTCAGCCACAACAGACTCTTTTTCCTTACTAGCAAGAAGACGCTCATAGTATAACGTGGAGATCTGACGATCCATCTGCCGTGTACTCCAAACGCTATCTGCTGCCTCGTTCATATACCACAGACGAGCCTTCTCATCTTCTACGCTAATCAGACGACGATAATGCGACCATGTCAATTCGGGACGCAGTGTGTCCCGTTTCTTAAACTCCATATAAAACTGGCGCATTTTTCTTAGCTCACGCTCATCGAATCCTTTTCCAAAGTCTGTTGTTAGCTTAGCAGCTAGCTCTTTCAGAAGCCCCTTACCATAGTCAGCTCTTGCTTCGCCATGTTGTTCGTGTTCTACAATTTGTTGACCTATGAGCCAGTAGCTTTCCACCATAGCGAAGTTAACTGCACTAAACGCCCGCTTCCTGGCATTTGCAAGGATTTCTCTAACACTATCATAGAGAATATCCATATCATTTTGTAGATTTATATTCTGAATGTCATTCATAAACTCATTATTATTTCTTGTTGGCAAAGGTACAACTTTTTCCTGAAAAATCTTCTGTTTTGCAGAAAAACTTCATTCCACAAGGCTTGCAGAAATAGATAAATATGAATTATTTGCTCCAAAATTTGGAATGTTGCTGACTTTGCTCTACACCACCCGTTGGAGTGATATACCTGAGGCGGAGTAAAAGTGACATGCGACAAATGCGACAAAGCGACAAAGCGACATTTGCTGTTTTCAAAATGATGATAGAGAATGGGGGGAATGCGACAAAATAATAATTTATAATATATATATTAATAATTATAATATAATAATTATAATTATTATATTATAATTAAATATTTGTCGTACTTCCTGATGTAAAAATGAAAAAGGCATTTGTCGCTTTGTCGCTTTGTCGCCACACTTTGCCTTGTGGTTGACACTGTCTTCAACTGGTGTCACGAATAAGAGCCACTCGCTGCTCAGCAGGAAACGCTTATGAGACAGCCGGTGGCTCTTACTGAAAATCCTGTGCCGCGCGCCGTTACGGCTCGCCAAGCTGGCTGTAGATGAGGCGTACCTCGGCAGGCGTGAAGGTGCGACGGCGCAACTGGCGCAGGTGGCAGAGCGCAGGATTGATAGTGATCCATTGGCGGAGCTTGTGCCACGCGGCCTCGGGACAGAGGCTGGGGAAGTACATCTGGGCGAGTTCCGTGCGCCCAAATGCCGTGATTTTCGTTTCTTGTGATTCGTTCATATCTGTTGTTTTAGTTATCTTTGCATGTGTTGTTTAACACATGCAAAGATACGAAATAAAATTGACAAAAACGAATAAAAACAGGATATAATGTATCATAACAGATATTGCTGAAAATAAAATGTTTAATTTTGCACTTGTAAATATAACAATAACATTATTAATAACTAAAAACTTAAACAATTATGATTGAACTGTATCTTTCACAAAACAAGAACTCGAAGTCGGCAGCCTTTGGCAAGTACTATCCTCGAGTCAGTTACAAACAGACGCTGAACATCCACGACATGGCTGTTCACATGGCAGAACACAACACGCCGTTCTCCGAAGGTACCATCGAAGGTATTCTGCGCGACTTCGTGAAGTGTACGCGTGAGCAGACCCTGATGGGTAACACCGTCAAAGTAGACAACCTGGCCATCTTCAAGGTGAGCTGTATCGGTAACGGTTGCACCCGCCTCTACGATGCCGATACCGACAAGACCATCTCGGCCAGCATCGGTGTGCTGAAGAAGACCGACAAGACCGGTCCTGCCGTAGGCTCGCTGAAGCTGCTGGCTCAGGCCACTGGCGAGTACACCCGCGAGGAGCTGAACAAGGACGGTCGTCTGTCGTGGACCGACATGGCCTCCGAGCAGATCCTCTCTGCCAAGGGTGGCACCAGCAACGCACCCAGCGGCAATGGCGGAACTACGGGTGGCGGAACCAACACCGGCGGTAACACGGGTGGCAACACCGGAGGCGACAACGGAGGCGGCGGCGGTGACGACGAGCCGGATGAGAACTAGTAAAGAGTTTGCCCCAAGTGGGCAACTCTTTTAGATGAGAGATGATAGATGAAAAATGAGAGATATGATTTGAACTGAGAGCTGAGAAATTATGAAGAAAGAGACTTGGAAGACGGTGATTCAGGTAGTGATATCCATCCTGACAGCGGCACTGACCGCACTGGGCACCACATCGTGCATGGGCGCGATAATGTAAGATGAATGATGTAAGAAGTAAGAAGGACGGACGCAAACAAAATGCGCTCGCCCTTTTATTAGTATCCTTGCTGGTCAACGACATGAACTTCGCAATCGTGATCCTCGTCACCTATGTTGTTTAGTATAATTCATATATAAAAAAACGGCCCGGCGTGTTGCACTGTTCTAATGGGAAGTGTGCCGGGATCTCTTGGGTGCAAAAGTACGAATTATTTCTGAATCTGCCAACAATTTCTTAAATAAATTCACTAAATTGTTGGAATTTGAGCGCGAAATTACAAATCTTACGTGAAAACGGCAGAGAAATCACAATGCACTGGTCGTCTGGCTTCAGCAGGTGCTTGTGCTGGTCAACCATGCCCAGACGGAATACACCGTCCATGGTGATGATAAACTTGGGGAGCTTCATCGTACTATCTTTGCCTTTTGTAGATTGTCGAAGTCGCTCAGAAGTCAGAAGCCTCGGATTCGCTAAAGCCTTCTGTAGAAAGTTCTTTCAGGATTGCATCCATCAGCTGAATCTTGGAGATATTCAAATCTGGGTCAACGTCGATGGGGTATGTGAGGATGTCGCCCAGCGAGCCTACGTGAAGGTTGGTAATGGCAATCTGGCCATCAACCACCTTGACCTGAATATGCTTGCTGGAGCCATATTCCGGCTTTATCTCACTGAGCTTCTGATATAGCGCGTTGTCGCTATACTGCTCAGAATCGACGGAATTTATGAGTTCACGGAGTGTCATGTAGTTTGATTTGAGACCGCAAAGGTACGAAAAATATGCCTAATTTGAGCCAAGTTCTGCAATATCTTTCATTAATTCCTCGAAGA
>JAEEGH010006026.1_pt1 | contig 29951 bp, 26 predicted proteins | sample 9134181 | NCBI WGS metagenome assembly JAEEGH01 (sample SAMN16246544, study PRJNA631951) | gut metagenome | biome: gut microbiome; feature: rumen; material: DP-attached | host: Bos | place: Iran: Karaj | collected 2018-10 | reverse complement strand
GCATATGAGTATTACAATGCCTGTGGTCCTTTGAAAAGATATGTCCCGGATCGAACGGATCACCGAGATCAGATTATAGAGCATATGGGCCAAAACGGACGGCAGAACAGATCCCGCTCGGTGCGCAAGAAGACACAGGAAAATGCTCCAAAATGCCATTAAGAGCATATAGTTCATGGGGTACCGGATATGTACCAACCCAAACAGCACGCTGATCACGGCCACGGAGGCGGGTACCGGCCAGATTCTCTTTACATGCGTAAAGCAGATCCCGCGGAAAAGGATTTCTTCCACGATCGGAACCATGATCCCGATCGCAAGAATCCTCAATACGGCATTTAACCCTGTGCCCGGATCGGCAAGATAGAGATCCATAAAGGAACCGGCGGCTGCGCTGCCGGCCGCTTTCTCTCCGATCAGCTGCGGAAAGAGGACATAGATTCCGTCATTCAGCATTTTGCCCCCGATTCCGATCAGCGCTCCCGCAAGCAAAAACATGGGGGCACACTTTTTTAATCCCATGCGCTCCGGCACAGGCTGTCTGCGTACCCGAAAGAACAGGAACAGCAGCAAAAGCCATGTCACTGCAGCGGCCAGATCATGCCATTCCAGCACTTCGATCCGGCTGACGATCGTATTTATCAGCTTCGTACGCCTTCCCGCATCCTGAATAAAGGCTCCCCACTCATCTCCGAAATTAGAACGATACTGTAAGATCAGAATCACTACGAACGCAATTCCCCATAAAAACTCCCAGAGATAATAGGATCCGATATACGCGATCACCTTTAAAAGCGTTCCCAGCCTTCTTTCCTTCCGATCCATAAACACCTCGCCCTTTCTCCCTTTTCAGGGAAAACGCCGGATGGTCATCTTCCTGTCACGTGTGACAAGGAAATTATACCACAGCTCCCAGGGGCGAGGTACTTAAGAACCGCTACACCAGCTGCAGGAGATCGGAAAAATGCGCCAGTGGATGGGTCACAAGCGGCTGCACTGCCGCTTCTCCCAGCCCAGCACTGGCAAATCCGCCCGCGTTCGCAGCTTCGATCCCTGCTGCCGCATCCTCCACCACCAGCGCTTCTTTCGGAGATATCCGCAGCATCTCCGCCGCTTTCAAAAACACCTCCGGATCCGGTTTGGACCTGGTGATGTTCGTTCCATCCGAAACAGCATCGAAAAAGTCCGATAATCCCAGCTTCCCCAGGATCTTTTTCGTGTTCCTGCTGCTGGATCCGATGGCGAGGAGCAGTCCTCTTTTGCGCAGTTCCCGGAGGGTATCCCGGACTTCATCGGAGAGGTCCGAAGGGCTCATCTCATCCAGCAGCGCTGCGTAGATCCCGTTTTTGCGCTCTGCCAGCGCCTCCTTTTCCGTAGCGGAAAAAGACCTGTCCGCACCTTCCAGCAGGATCTCCAGGGACGCCATACGGCTCACCCCGCGCATGCGGTTGTTGGTGGCTTCGTCAAAGGGCACCCTGATCTCATCCGCGATTTCCTTCCAGGCTTTGTAATGATACCGATCCGTAAAACAGATCACTCCATCCAGATCAAAGATCACCGCCTTCATCGATTCCGATCTCCTTTACCACTGATAATGTCTGATAAAATAGGCAGGGGCACAGCTCCAGGCGTGGCAGTAGCTGTTGACGATGGTTCCCCCGTAAGGAGACTCATCCGGATGCCCCGGGCGATAGAGTTCAAAAAAAGTATCCGCTCCATCTGCCGCCATGCCGCCCCAATACTCCTTCAGCACGGCCTTTGCCTTTTCCTCCAGCCCCGCATCTATGAGGGCCTGGATGTAATGGTGATACATATAAGGAGTCACCATCCCCTCCGCGTTTTTGTCCTGCTCCAGGGAAAGCAGCGCAGCTGCCGCTTCCTCCCGGGATGCAAAGGCGCCTCCCAGCACGAGCCAGCACTGGCTGGCCCAGGAGACCTGCCCGGCCGCACCGCTGACAAAGACACCCCTTGCGGTATCCAGGAGCGCTTCCCGCACCGCGCGGACGCCATCTGCATGCCGCTTTCGCATCGATGCAGCCAGTTCGGGATCGCCTTTCCACTCTGCCAGCTCGGCAGCTGCCTGCAGCGCATAGAGATAGATCCCCTGAGCAGATGCCTGCTTGTTCAGGCCCAGATTCCAGTCCACAAAGCACCAGCCCATGACATCGGAATCCCGGATCACCCCATCCGGTCCCAGCAGCTCTTCCGCAAGCTTTACCTGATGCATTGCGGTCTCATACAGGTCCTCCAGCGCCTCCCTGTCTCCGGTCCTGGCATAGTAATCCCGAAGCGCCGTTGTGAAAAACAGGGAATAATCAAACATCCGCCCGTCATCCGCTTCGATCTGCGGCGCAATGAAAAGGTTGGATGCGATCTGCCCGTCCGCATCCGTATCACCGGCAAACAGGTACAATCCCTGCTTCACCATAGCGTCCGCATGGTAGGTCTCATAGCTGACCAGTGCTTCCAGGCGCAGATCCCCCATCCAGAGTCGTCTGTCCCGTTTCGGACCGTCCTCGAAGACTCTCTGCATACATTCATGCAGTGTGCGGACCGCGATCCGGTCCAGCTCTACCAGCTCGGGGTCAGCACTGGTGCAGGGCGAAAGGGCGCTCTCATCCGCAGAGGAAACTGCAGTCGCCTCAGCCCCCTCCACCTTCAGGGAAAACCGTGTGCTGCAGTCCAGCACCTCGAGCTTCACATAACGGAAAGCATATCGTCTGGGGAAGGTCACCTCACAGGGCAATACATCCAGATGTGCCTGCGTCTCCTGGATCCAAGCCTTGCTGATCCAGCCTGCATATTCCTCCGCATTTTCATAAAATTCCGAAAGGCGCTCCGCAAACCGTACCCTGATCCACACCGGCGCATCCGGATGCGCTCCTTCCGAGGAAAAACGGATCGTCAGGTATCCGGTCTCGTGATCTCCGAAATCCAGCACCACCGAATCCCCTGTGGAGAGCGTCCGATTTCTGAAATCTTCAGCCGCTTCCGCGCCATATCTACCGTCCCGAAACACCGGCTCCACCGTCCGAATGGGGCGGACTGTCTCTCTATGCAGCTCCGGGAACAATGCCCGGGCCTTTTCCAGCAATCTTTCTGTTCTAGCCATAACCTTTTGATCCTTTCTCTGACGATCCTCCCCTTTTGTCTGACACATCAATAGGACAGCTCTTCCCTTCCGCAGAAGGGATCCACGGGACTGATGCCGGTAAACGGACTGCGCCCCATCACTTTTTCCACAACCGCCTCCATGACATCATCATTGTTGGAGTATGCATTGATATAGGTTTTCAGCATGGGCACATCCAGCAGATGGTACGGGTTCGCCAGGCTGATGAAGAGTACCGGAACCTCCTCCGCAAACCAGGGCACATTGTTCCCCTGACCCCAGAAGGTGTACCAGTTCAGGCGCGTGGTGGTCTGGTTGGAAGCGTTCTCGATGTTGGCAACATAGATCACCAGATCGTATTTCTCCCGGAACTGCGTAACATTGTCCACCCCTTTTTCGAAATCTTCTCTTTCGTAGAGTGTGACGGAAAAGCCATGCTCCTTCAGGAGCCGCTGCATTTTCCGGGTCACCCGTTCTGTGGAAGGGTACTCTCCCAGGATCTCCAGCAGGACCCGCTTGGTGTTCTGCGGAGAAAGAGGCAGCAGTCCTGCCGTATCCTTGACCAGCGTGACCGAACGGTCCGCCAGCTCCCTGGCCCACTCCGCATGCTCTCTGCAACGCACCACCGACAGTGCCTCCCTGGGGGGCACCAGCGTCCCCTTCTCCCGCCTTTTCGGAAGAAGCAGGGCGGCCTTGGTCGCCAGGATCCTCCGGCAGGCATCCTCCAGGCGTTCCTCGGACAGAATCCCCTTGCGGTAACCCTCCATCATGAAGGTGAAGTCCTCTGCCAGGTCCTTGTTGAAGAGGATCATGTCGCAACCGTTCTCGATGGAGGTGGGGAGAGCGGTCCTGCGATCCATGGCGGACGTGTAGCCCACCATGGGAGTAGCGTCACTGATGATGAGGCCGTTAAATCCCAGCTTTTCTCTGAGCAGGTTCTTTAACAGGGCGGAGGAAAGGGTTGCGGGGATGATCCTGCCCCGATGTCCCGGGAAGATCTGATTCTCAAAGGCGGGGAATGCGATATGACCTGCCATGACGGTGAGGGTACCCGCCTCGATCATGGCCCGGTAGATCCTGCCGTAGGAGGCCTCCCATTCCTCAACGGACAGGCTGTTTACCGAGGTCAGCAGGTGCTGATCCCGCTCGTCGACCCCGTCTCCGGGGAAATGTTTGACGGATGTTGCTACGCCACACTCCTTTGCCGCCCGGAGGTACTCTTTTGCGTTTGCGATTACGACATCCGTGTCGCTTCCATAGGTTCTGACGTTGGTGATGGGATTGTGATAGTTCAGATCCAGGTCCACCACCGGAGCGAAGGCCAGGTTGATTCCCAGGGCCGCCCCCTCTCTGCAGGCGATCTTCCCGAGACGATAGGCGTATTTGGGATCCCCCGCAGCTGCCACGGACATCTGCTTTCCATAGGGGGTCCCATCGGTGGCAGCCCCGTCCCCGCCCGCCTCCAGATTGGAGGGGATCAGCAGCGGGATCCTGCTGTGTCTCTGCGCATAATCAAAGGTATCCCGCATCTCATCACTGCGCCCGTCCCGGAAAAACAGTCCGCCGATGTGATAACGGAGGATGGATTCCTCCAGATAATCCCGGTCCGTGGAATACCCGATGGGGCAAAACAACTGCCCGATCTTTTCTTCCGTTGTCATGCTCCGGAGGGTTTCTTCCACCCAGTCTGTCGCCTGTTTATCCAGAAAAAAGGGTGCCTTTGTTATATCCATTTTGCTTATCCTCTATGTTTTGCGGTTTTCCTCGCTTTCAGCATGCGAAGTTCCACCAGCTTATTTTCATTGTTCAGATAGATCAGAAATACCACCAGGATCAGTGCTGTCACGATCTGCTGCACGGAGGAGTCCATCTGCAGCTTGGCATACATCAGCGAGATCCCCGCCGCGATCATGCCGCCCAGAAGATACCCCAGTTTGTCGTTGGAGAACCGGCCGATGAAGCCGCCGATGAACATGGGCAGAAACGCCGTGAACATCACACCGATGGAGCCAAAGTTCAAGGCCATCTGGATCGTTCCCGTGTTGGTGGCTGACAGGAATCCGACCACTCCCATCAGGGAACCTGCAATCATATAGCAGGCAATGGCATTGGGAATCTCCCGGATCCCCATATTGACGGAGACGCTCTGGCCGGAAAGCAGCGCCTTGTACTCATAACCGAATTTCGTGTGATCAAAGATCAGGATCATGATCGCCAGAGCGACCAGGATCACGAGAAGGTAATTCCGCACGCCCGGGAATCCCGTGAGCTTTGCCTTGGTGACGAACGATACGCCGTAGCCGTCCGTCAGGACAAAAGCGGCTCCCTCAAACAAAAGCGTCACGCCAAGGGATACGATGATGGGCGGCAGCTTGCTGATCACATAGATCCCCCCGGAGATACATCCGAGAACGGTGCCCGACAAGATGCAGATCAGGAGCATTCCTCCCGCAGGCAGATCCAGCCAAAGGGCCAGAGTGGAGCTGATCACGGAGGAAAGCAGCGCAACCGACCCGATGGAAAAATCAAAACGGCCGGAATTCAGATTGATGGATAGGGCAAACGTGGTCAGCATGACCGAGGCAGTCGCCCGGAAAAATGCCATCCAGTTCCGTGTGGTCTCAAAGAGCACTACGCCTCTGACGGCACAAACCAGAAAGATGATCCCAAATGCGATCAGCGGGATCGCCAGTGTTCCGAATATTCTTTTTCCCAAGCTTAATCTGCCTCGATTCATGGCTTTACCTCGATTCTGTATAAAAATTTCTGACCGGCTGCTCTTTAGCGGATCCTGTCAAAGGCGTAATCGCCGACAAATGCCTCAAAAGCAGCGTAATCTGCATCGTAGAGCGCGTTCAGCTCCTCCATGGTCCAGACCGGATGATCGATGTCACCGTCCAGATCCAGCATCTCCTTGCAGCCTTCCGCAGAAGTGGAGATCCAGTATCCAATGTCAAACGCAGGGGCATTGCCCTCGGGATCCCGCAGAGGATTACCGTTCACCGCACGGTACAGTGCCATAAACACAGGGCCGTCGTACGCGGAGAACTTTCCTGCCAGGTAATCCAGAGAACCGTTTGCCATTGCCTCGTAGTAATCCTGTGCATAGGCATCCACGGAAGCGATCTTTACATCCGTACCGTTGGTAGCAGTTCCGAAGAAATCGGATCCGCTGCCCACTGCCAGCAGCACTTCCACGCCGGGGGCCTGCACCATCTCTGCGCCCTTTGCAAACCACGCATCGTCCATGTCATAGCCGCCCAGGTAACCGGAGAGGGTCACATCCCCGATCGCTCCGGTCTTGGCTTCGCCATCTGCCATCAACTGTCCGATGATGGCGCCGGGATCGGTCATTCCCTGATAGCTGGCTCCCTCGCCGCCTGCATCCACCATAGCCTTGAGCATCCCGGCCACACGGTTGACATGCATGCTGTTGCGGTAGACCGTCGCACCGCCGAAAATGGCGAAATTCCGCACACCCTGATCCAGATAGTACTTTGCCATCTGATATCCGGTTTCAAACTCCGTTGCGTCGGAGGGACCCACGGAACCCACATAGTAGGTGTAGCCCTTGTAGGTCTCATACTGCTCCGCATCCAGTGCACCGGAACCCACCGCATAGTAGACACCTGCTGCCTCACACTGCTCGATCTGCGCGGGACGGTCAAAGGAAGACTCGGAAAGGATCGCCTTGCAATTGTTGGTGATCATTGTCTCAATGGCTGCTTTTTCTCCGGCGGAATCACCGAGCTCATCGGAATACACAAAAACCATGTTGTATGCCTTTGCGATGTAATCCTCCAGATAATGTCTCCGTCCCAGCGCCTCGGCGGAGGTTGCATCCGACACGAGAACACCGATCTTGAAGGGTTCTCCCGGAACGGCGGCTTCTGCGGGAGCTGCATCCGTGCTCTCTGCCGTCCCTGCATCCGATGCAGGATCTGCAACCTTCTGGGTCGCGGAACTGCCCGCACTGCTGCTGTCTGCCCCGGATCCGCAGGCCGTGACGGAAGCCATCATGATCCCGGTCAGGATCAGGCTCAAAACCTTTGTTGCCAACTTCTTTTTCATTTCTGTTCCTCCTCTTTTCCAAAAAAATGATTGCTAATTCACTATCTGGGAAGTGTCTTCATCTTCCGCTCACCCGCTGCGATAAAGACAACCAGCAGGAATATAGCCGCTTTTACCATCTGCCCCACCCCGGAATTCAGGTTGAGCATTACCATGATCTGGCTCAGGAACGACATAGAGAAGGCGCCGATCACTGCTGCATAGATCCGGCTTCTGGCTCCTCCTGACACCGGCATCCCACCGAAAACGATGGCAATGATCACATCCATTCCCACGGAGGAAGCCGTGTTTCTGGTCAGGGTCGGTGCATAGACGATGGACAAAAAAGCGCCGAGGCCCACGCCCAGACCACAGATCACAAATGCGATGACGGAATAACGATTCAGCGAGATCCCTGTCAGCTTTGCACACAGCGGATTTCCGCCCAGAAATTTCTGCCTTCTTCCGATGGGCGTAAAATCAAACAAAAAGAAGCAAAACAGGAAATATGCACCCAGGACAAGCAGCTTAAACCAAAGGGTATCCAGGGATTTTACCGCCGCCTGGGGTACCTTGATCTCGGATCCGGTCCCGCCCAGATTGAGCAGCAGAAGGGCCAGTGCATTCAGCACGCTCAGCATTGCGATGGTCGTGACAAACACCGGCAGATGGAACACGCCCGCCAGAACCGAATTCAGCAGAGATACCAGCACCGCGACACAGACCGCGGTCAGAAACATCAGTCCCACACTTTCCGTTTTCAGGTAGACGATCCCCGCCATCAGTGCCGATACGGCGGTAGAAGCGCCCAGGCTGATATCGAAGGCCCCCAGTGTGTAGATGAATACCGCTCCCGTGGCGACCACCGCCACCACAACGCTCTGGTTCACGATCGTCTTCAGTCCGTATGCGACGTTTATGTCATTTATTCTGCCGATGACAAAATATCCTGCGATCAGGATCAGGAGACCGATCAGGGGTGCTATGTTTAACAGCAGATTTTTTACTTTCACGGTTTTCTTCCTTTCTCAGATCATGTAGCGGATCAGATCCGCTTCCTGCGGATGCTCTTCCCGGCGAAAGACCTTCTCGAGCCGGCCTTCCTTCAGCACGGCGATCCGGTCGGCCATACCGATCAGCTCCGCCATCTCCTCGGAGATGATGAGGATGGATTTCCCCTCGCGCTTCATCGCTGCCATCAGCTGGTACATGGCCTGCTTCACACCGATATCGATGCCTCTGGTGGGACAGTCCAGGATCAGGATCTCGCTCCCGCGACCGATCCATTTGCCAAATACCACCTTCTGCTTATTCCCTCCCGACAGAGCCGATACATACTGTTTGCGGCTCTGGCATTTCACTTCCAGGCTTTCGATCTGCGCATTCACATAGGCCTTCTCGGCTCCCGGCGTCACCAGGATATGACCCAGGGCAAACCGGTCCAGCCCTCCGGCTGCGATGTTGTCTCCGATGGGGGCCTGCAGCACCAGGGACTCACTGTCACGATCCTTGGAGACATAGCCCACATTCTTTTTCATGGCATCCGCTTCGTTCTTCACCTGTTCTCCGCGGATCAGGGCGGATCCGTCTACCGGCTTGATCGCTCCGAACAGGACTTTCCCGAGGGTATGCATGCCGCACTGGGACAAACCGCCGATCCCCAGGATCTCGCCCTTATGGAGCTGGATGGAAAAATCCCTGAGGGGTTCTCCTCCGGGGACTGTGACGTGCCTGGCCTCAAGCACCACCTCCGGATCAAACTGTGAGTCATCATCGGAACGGTAATAGTCTCCTTTCAGCTCGCGCCCGATCATGCAGCGCTTGATCTCTTCCTCTTCAAATTCATCCCGGTCGAAGGTCCGGATGATCTCGCCGTCCCGCAGCACCGTCAGGGCATCGCATTCCTTCATGATCTCCTCCATGTCGTGGGAGATGAAAAACACGGATTTCCCTTCCTCCCGCATCTTCCGCATGATCCGGTAGATGATCTCGCGGCCTCTGTGCGAAAGTGCAGTGGTGGTCTCATCCACCACCAGGATCTGCGGATCCTGCCGCATCACTCTGGCAATCTCGATCAGCTTGCGGCTCTGGATGTCCAGCGCTCCCGTGAGCATCTCTGCCCGAAGGTCCTCCGCTCCGATATCATCCAGGATCCGCCGGGCCTCCTCCATCATTTTCCGGCGGTTCATGACCGGGCCTTTCCGAAACCGGTCCACATCTGCCAGAAAGATGTTCTCTGCTACGCTGATCCCGGGGACGGTCCCGCTTTCCTGAACGATCATGCCGATCCCATGCTCCAATGCATCGATCATGGTCTTCGGATTCCATTCCTTTCCCCTGTAAGTCATCGAACCGCTGTCCGCCTTTTGCATGCCCGCTATAATGGAGGCAACCGTGGATTTTCCGGAACCGTTCTCCCCGATCAGTCCCCGTACCTCTCCTTCCCGGATGGAAAGGGACACATCTCTGAGGGCTTTTGTAGAACCGTATGTTTTGATCATGTGATGCACCTCAAGAACGGTCGGCCTTGCCTGTTTCATTTCTCCCATATCCGGTGTCCTTTCTGTACTCATTTCCTTCCTGCTTTCGGGAAGTGCTCCCGTTTATGGTCCCCATTATAGGTTCCGGGCCGCGGACGCAACATTCACAAAACAGGGTAAGTAGACTGACCGGATTTGTGCCGATGATTATATACAGTCAATCAAGCTGACATATTTTAATCTTGTTAGGATTTGAGCTATTCATCCGTTTGAAAAAATGCTATTTTATTGTAAAGTTTGAAATAATCAGTTCTGATTTGGTCAGATATTCGAATCCCGGAAAGTCGAGAGTGCGTATGAATTATGAACATATGCTCCTTCATCTGTACGATTACAATGAAGACGAGCTGTTTTACAAGAAATACTATTATGCCAGACAGCAGGAGTACTCCCTGCAGAAATTCCTGGCAGAGCTTGATATGAAGGAAGTCCTCCGCCGCAGGCTTCTGATCCCCGAAAAAAAAGAGACCATGCCGCCGAAGCTTCTGGACTCTTTTTTCTTTGATATGAACGATTCCAATAGTATCGTTATGCAGCGGCACAACCGCTATTCGCCGGCTTTCCGTCACAGTCATAATTACTTCGAATTTATCTTTGTCTATGATGGAACCTGCAAGCAGGAGGTGCTGGGCACTCCCGTGGATATGGTTGCCGGGGACATCTGTGTGATCCCCCCGAACATCGAACATATCGTTTCCGTATATGACGACAGCCTGGTTTTTAATATCCTGATGCGGCGGGACACCATGCACAATATGTTCTATCAGTTCCTGAACCACGATAATATCCTGTCCGCCTTTTTCATCAGCGATATCTACGCCGAGAATGCAAATGAATACATTATGTTCCGCACCGGAAATGATGCAGAGATCAAGGAGGCCATTCTCCGCATGTACTGGGAGTACCAGAATCGGAGCTTGTACTACAACGAGTGCATCTCCAGCACGCTGATGCTGCTGTTTTATCTGCTGGTCCGTGGCTACAGCGATTCCGTCCAGATGCCGCGGTTCAAAAACAAGCTGGATGTGCAGCGCTTTGCCATGGTCCAATATGTATCGGAGCATTTCAAGGAGATCTCCCTGTCGGATCTGGCCGCGAAATTCCACTACACGCCGGAGTACACCTCCCGCCTGATCAAGGAGGCTACCGGCCTGACGTACTCGGATCTGCTCTCCAAGGTCCGGATGGAAAGAGCCTGTGAAATGCTGGTCAACACCAATATGACTGTGGCGGCCATATCGGATGCGGTCGGATTTGAAGCCACGGAGCCCTTCATCCGCAGATTTAAAAAAAGCATCGGAATGACGCCCACGACCTATCGGAAAAAGCAGGTGACTTTCATGCCGCCCGGCTTCCGATAAGCGTAGGATAACAAAAGAGGCCATGCCTTTCGGCGTGACCTCTTTTGTTATCCTGTAATTACCAGCCCTTTGTCAGACGGTAAAGAACTTCACATTCTCGTTGATCTGATCTGCGGCATCCGCCACGGACGTCGCTGCTCCGGACACGCTGTCACTGGAGACAGCCACCTTCCTGGAGCTCTCCGTCAGCTGAGTGACGGTAGCGGTGATCTCCTCGGTGGTAGCGGACTGCTCCTCGGAGACGGAGGCCATGTTGGTGGCCACATCGTTTACCTGCTCCATCTGGCCCGCCATCTTCGCCATGATCTCGCTGGCATGGGTCAGATCATCGGTGATCTGCTGGAAGGTAGCAGCAGCATTGGTGATGGCCTCGGAGTTCTCATGGATCATCCGGGTGTTGTGCTCGGACTTCGTAGCCAGATCACGCACCTTACTGGTGATGCCGCTGATGATCTCGGCGATCTGCTTCGTAGCGTCCGCGCTGTTGTTTGCCAGCTGGCCGATCTCCGTAGCGACTACGGCGAATCCGCGACCTGCCTCGCCTGCGCGGGCTGCCTCGATGGAGGCGTTCAGGCTCAGGAGATTGGTCTGGGCTGCAATGCTGCTGATCATGTCGATGATCTTCGTGATCTGCTCCGCCGCTTCGTCCACGGAACGGACTGCATTGTTCATCTCGTTCATGGAGGCAACGATATCGATCATGCCGTCGCTGACATGGCTCATGTCCGTTCTGCCGACGCCGGCCTTTTCCACCAGCTCGTCCATGTTTGCTTTCACTTCACGCTCGGACTCGGTCAGATCCACCACGGTGGTAGCGAGGGTCGTTGCATTTTCCGCCACCTCCGTGACAGACTCTGCCATGGCCTGCATGCTGTCCAGGATCAGCTCCATGGACTCTGCCTGCTCTCTTGCTTCCTTCGTCAGGACCTCAGCGGTATCCCTGGATACTCTCGAATCCGTCTCCAGGCGCTCGGACACATCCTTGATGTTCTGCACCGCGGCCCGGATATTGGACACCAGACCGTTCATGGACTGGTTCATAAATGCGATCTCATCATCGCCGTCCGCCTTGATCTCCACGGTGAAGTCGCCGTCGCTGATCTGCTTGATATTGTCCGTCAGAGCAGCCACCGGCTTCCGGATCATTTTGCGCAGAGCGGTAACGAACAGGACAATGATGACAACCATCATTACCAGGCCCACAATCACGATACCGCCGATCAGGCTGTATATGCTGGAATGAACCTCCGAAGCCTTGGCATAGTCGATGACCTTCCAATCCGTTCCGTTCACCGTACTTGCAACACCGTAGTATACTTCATTGCCGGCTTTCAGTTCCTGGACCTTGCCGTCCTCTGCAGTCAGAAGAGATGCAAAAGCAGCATATAAGGGATCGCCGGTCTCTTCCAGAGTAATGCCGCACCACTCCGCATTGGGGCTGCTCAGGATCAGGCCTTCGGAAGTGATCATGACTGCGTGACCGCTTTCAAAGATCTTAACCTCATTCAGATAGGCCATGCAGCTGGACATCATCAGGTCGGAGGCGAGGACGCCCTCTCTGCCGTCCTGCAGATGCATGTGCCGGACCACCGTCGCACAGAGGTCACCGGTATCATTGTCAAAATAGGGAACATCATAGAAATAATAGTAGGAGTTGTTATACCCCATACCCTGCTGGTACCAGGCAGTCTCTCTTACGTCCTTGCCGGGATCCCAGCCTGAAGGGTCAATGTACTCTCCGGTGTTCAGCGCCAGGTACACGCCGGTGGGGATCATCTCATAACGCTCCAGGGTCTGCGCCATAAAAGCTTCCAGCTCCGCATTATCCTCGAATTCCTGAAGTTCGATGGAATCTGCGATGGCATTCAGATAATAGAAGGTAGAGTTGAGCTGCTTGTTGACCTCCTTCGAATCGGAGGATACATGCTGCTCCAGTGTGTCATGAAGAAGCCCTTTAATCTGACGGAATCCAAACACTGCAACAACACTGATGATGACTATGATTCCGAGAGCGATCACAGGCAAAATCCGCACCATCAGTTTTCCGCTAACCTGCTTTACCTTAGGCTGGGAGTTTTTGCTTTCCATGCTCATACTTTTTTCCTTTCATAAAAAACCAAATGACTTGTGACAGCGTCAGTATAGCATATAAATCGCAAAAATTGCTTTTATCAAATATAAAATTGCTATAAACAAGAGATTGGCAGAATTCCGGGAAGGTGACACAATCTAGGCACATAAAAATCCATATTCCATATAAGGAAAAAGGAGCTACATAAATGAAAATAAAAGCCAACATCTGGTGTTGGCTTTTTTCAAATATTTCAATTCTTCGTACTAATACAAGTTATTGAAGGTTTCCGTCCTCTTCCTCTTCATCGTCGTAAAAGGCGTAATAGCCGACGCTTTCTTCCAGCATCTCATCAAACGAATCAAAGGAATCCAGCGGCCTGTATGTCCCTGCTTCCAATGTGTCAAAGGTTTCAAGCCTGGGGTTGTACACATAGATCTCATTTCGGAAACACCCCACCACAAGAAATCCCTCAAGTTTTTCACTGAGAGTGTGCATGAGCTCGTTCTTGTTGAAGATGGATGCCAGCGCGCAGTCGTCATCCTTGACCATGATCGGCGCAGTTCCGAAGAACTGAAAATCGTTCCAGGAGATACCGTTTGCTATCTTCAGGAATTCCATATAATCTGCGGGCAGCAGCGGAACACCGATGGTGGCCAGATCCACCTGACAGCGAGCCAGATCATTTTCGGTGGCGGGCTGCACGATCAGCGCATTGGTTTCGCGGATTTTTGCAAGGATCTTTGTAATGGTTTCCCGGTTCATACGCACCTCCCAATCACTGCAACGGCCCCGGTTTATTGTTTCCAATCAAATAATTCCGGTAATCTGTATTTTATTATATTGAGTTTCTGTCAATTTGAAAACCTGTAATGTTTCAGTCAATTGCATCAAAGGGTGAGAAACTTCAGAAAAAGGTGTATAATGTCTGCGGCGTCATTGTTGCCACAGGAGGAAACGATTATGAAAAAAGGAAAGATTTTGGCACTGGCGATGACCGTTTGCATGCTGCTTTCTGCGTGCGGCGGGAAAGAGCCCGATGCGGCACCCGATGCTGCTGCGCAGACTTCGGATGCGGCTGCACCTGCAGCGGAGCCCGAGGAAGAGGTGGATCCCGTCGTGAAATATCCGGCGAACATCGATCCTTCCAAGATCCATCCCGGCTCCCTCAACAGCGATGAGGATACTTCCGACCGCTGGTATCCCAACGGAGATACTTCTTCGGAGATCTGCTTTACCCTGACTCAGACCTCAAAGCAGGATGACTGCGTAGGCCTTGCATTCTGCCAGTACAAGGTGCTTAACGGACAGGATGACGACCTCATCGACCTGCCTCTTCGCGACGGCGGAAACGGCCATGCCATCACGAACGAATTTACCTTCATGAAGGATAAGAGCGTAACCTATGATTACGATTTTACCTTCCAGGACAATTTTACCTGCTATGATTTCAAGACCGGTACTGTCTGGAAGAGATGCCATCCGGATTTCGGTTGCAAGGACCAGAGTTGGTGGGATAGTGCCTTTGCAGGCCTGGTGGCTTACAGAGACCTGTCCAGCACCAAATATCAGCAGATCGTCATGAACGAGGACGGCACTTTCGTTGAGTCTGTCACCGGCATGGATGATATGTACGGTCACTGGGAAGTGCAGGCAGCCAATGTGCTGATGCTGATCTATGATAATCCCGAGGATTCCGGTATCCAGGTAGTGGACGGCGGTTCCCTTCTCGAGGATGGCGGAGAGAGCGGCAGCGAGACCACTTACAGCGATTCCTGGCAGCAGGAGTTTACCATCACCGCGGATGGAACGGTTACGGAGTTCGGACTTTATCCCGTTTACGATGATGACATGAACCTGGCAGGATATGAGTCCGCTTTTCAGCTCACCACCAAGGCAAATCTGGAGGCACTTCAGAAGGAGAAGGAAGAGGCTATGGCTGCATCTCTGGCAGCAGGCAGTCCTTATCCCAACCCTGAGGTTGATGACATCATGGATATCACCCTGGACGGCGTCAATCTCGATCAGGATCCGGATTTTGTGTGGGAATACATTGATTGGGATGACTCTTTTGCATTGGATCATCAGATCAAGGATGATGCAAACATCGGTATGGTGTTTGAACTCCACGGTCACTTCGAGGGACATACTTTCTATATCACCACTGAGGACGGCGAACACAAGAAGATGGTGCTTCTGTGGAAAGTAGGCGAAGATTTCCCTGAAAGCGACAGAAATTGCATTGTTAAGGGTGTGTTGTGGATGAATGGTACCAACCGCTATATCTTCTACGATCCGGAGACGGTGGTCTTCACGGATTGATAAAATCCTGGGGTACTATTGAAAGAACAGAGCTCGAATAAGCCCAAAGGGCTTATTCCTTTCAAATGCTGACAATAGAGCGCGAAGCGGTCTATTGTAGAAAAGAGCTGGCATCATACGATGTCAGCTCTTTTTTCATGGATTCAATCTCTTGATTCTTGATCAAAAATCACTGCTTAGCCCTATGATGCCCCATTCGTTACTCCTCAACCACTGCTTCGGCCGGTGCTTCCTCCCGTTCTTCCTTCAATCCCTGATAGCAGAATCGATACACGAGTACGAAGGCTGCGATGGAATAGATCGCCAGCAGTGCTTCGGTGACGTAGAGATTCATGGCGCCGATCTGGTAGAGTGCAGCAGGGACATCGAACAGCGCATGGGCTGCAATGGCAAGGAAGAACACCCACAGCTTGGATTTCCTGACCCCATAAAATACCAGGATGGAGAGGGACACATGCAGCAGCATTGCAAAGACTCGCTCAAAGAGTGACAGCAGCCCGGTCCCAGGGGTAATGGCGGCAAGCTGCGCAGGCAATGCATCGAGTGAGGAAACATCCACGCCCAGAGCAGCAGTCTGATCCACCAGACTCTGAAAGGTTCCGGCATTGATCATGGAAGCATAGATCAGGTTCTGTACTCCTGTGAGGACCAGGATGTAGAGCGCTTCAAATCCGCCGTGGCCGATGCCATGAGAGATTCCGGTTTCCCTGTTTCTGCGATTCTTCAGCAAAGTTCGAAACACCACATATCTTCCGGTCTCTTCAAAAATGCCTGCCAGCAGGGCTCCGATCACCGTGTACAAAAGGACGCTTCCCATCACGGTCTGTCCCAGGGAGGTCGCCGGATTAAACAGGATCGCTTTGGGGATGGTTTCCAGGATGATGGCAAACACAAACCAGGTGGCTGCGCCGATCAAAATCGTGGATATTTTTTCCTTCCGGGTGACCAGCCACCAGATACTGACTCCCACGGGAAGCAGGATCCCGCTTGCGACCATGATGATCATTCCGATATAAGCACCGCTTCCGATGATTACCATTACACTTCTCCCTCCTTTTTCTCCTCTGAACGTTTCTCCTCCACATACACCTTATGGGCGTAAACCGTGGACACCACCGCCGCCAGGCAGATATAGACGATTTCCAACACCGTGGCACCGGCGGCACTTTTTGCAAACACAGATGACAGGATTGTCATAACGCCTGCTGCCATCAAAGCGACAGCCGCAAAGCGATTGCTCTTCCGCCAGGTATTGTCGTTGTACATGCTCCAGCTGATCCGAAAACCCACCGCGCCGTTATTCCGGGTCTTCGTCATGAAGTTCCCCACCACGATGAGGACGATTCCCGTGAGAAATACGGAGACCTTGCCGATGTCCATGGTCTGTTTTTCCGCTCCGATCATCGCCGCTGTATAGGAGCTGTACAGCATAAAACCGTTCATCACGGTAAACATAGCCGCCATGGAGATTCCCACGATGCCCAGCACCTTTGCGTTGGATTCAGCAGCCGCGCTCTCCTTCTCATCCTTCGCCTTCAGGGCTTTTTTCTCGAAATACAGGATGAAGAGGTGCCAAAACAGGGACATGATCAGAATGATGATGGGAAAGATCAGACTCTCATTTCTGGAGCCCCATCTGTCGATGTTCCCTGCCAGGTCATAATGCATGGGAATGCTCTCCGGCATGAACCGGATCACTGCCGCTGTCCCGATCAGGGAGAAAAAGGATATTCCCCACATGATCTTTTTCATCATTTTGATCTACCTCCTTCCCGGTTTTCTTCGCCGTGCCCCCCGAACTGCCCGATCCACAGGATCAATTCTTCGAAGACCGTGGTGTTGATCTCGTAGTAGATGTAGTTTTTCTGCTTGTATTCCATGATCAGATCTGCAGCCTTCAGCATCTTCAGGTGATAGGACAGTGCCGCCGGGGTGATCCCCAGCCGCTCCGCGATCTCTCCCGCGTTCATCCTGCCGCCCTTCAGCATCACCAGAATCTCACGCCGCTGCTCATCTGACAGGACCTTGAAAATATTCGTGTCACTCATGGCGTATCGCGTTCAAAGCTATTTAAAAATATTTTTAACTACAAGATCATTATAGGCCTGCGGTGAAGTTGGCGTCAATATCTATTTCAAAATATTTTTAAATGCGGATAGTTACCTTTCCATACGAGCATTTATCCGCAATCTCTTCTCCCCTCCCGGTAAATCTCCATCATGGTCCGGAAGGTAGCAGCTGTGCCCTGCAGATCATTCCGGTACCTCTCCCCGGAGTCCAGCGCTCTGTAAAAATCCCGGATGCAGGCCTTGTGGCCGCAGCCCCAATAGTCCTTGCCGATGCCCTGCTCCTGCTCACAAAGGAAATGCTCCGGCGCTGTGCCGTCCCGATAGAGCGTAACCTCCTGCCCGTTCATGCAGATCCTGCCCTGCTGCCCCTGGATCTCGATGAGAACAGGTGCGTCCTTCGCATATCCATTGGATGCGTAGAAGCAGGCGCGCTTCCCGTCGGGGAAGGACATCCATGCCTCCACGGTATCCTCCACCTCCAGATCCGGCAGACAGTGAGTGGCCACGGCACCTTTCACCTGCTCCGGCAGATGATGAGTGGCCAGGCTGCCTTTCACCTGCTCCGGCACCCCGCAGTAATGCAGCAGGAGGTCCAGGGTATGGATGGATTGATTGATGAGTGCGCCGCCCCCGGCGGTTTCGAGCTTTCCTCTCCAGGGACCGGCAACGTAATAGTCCGCATCCCGCCTCCAGGTCACAAATCCCCGAGCCCCCAACACCTCTCCGATCCTGCCATCCGCAATAAGCCGGTCCATCAGAAGGGTGGTCTCGTTGTACCGGTTCTGAAAGCAGATCCCCAGCTTTCCGGGATGGGCCCGGTCTGCCGCTGCAAGCGCTTCAAACTGCTCCGTATTTACAGCGCAGGGCTTTTCACAGAAAACGGCCTTCCCATGCTCCAGGAATGCAGTCGCCATGGGGGCATGAAGCACATGGGGCGTGCAGATATGAACCGCGTCCAGATCAGCATCCAAAAGGGATTCCCAATCCGTAACGATGGCCGCACCCGGTGCAAATGCCCCGGCAATCTTCTCCGCATGTGTGACATCCGTGTCACAAAGCGCTGCGATCTCCGCATTTTCCATATCTGCCAACACCCAGCCATGAACATGGGCGATGCCGCCACAACCGATGATCCCGACCTTTTTCATATCGATTCCTTTCATGCACCTGCGATGCAGGTGTCTCCTGTTTCTTCCGATCCTTTGTTTATTGTAGTTCATCGCCTTCTGTAATAATATATACATAGAATACCAAAGATATATACTATTCCGACTTCACACTTCCCTGCATTCCTGCGAGAATGCCCCCGATCCACCGGAAAGGAACCCTATGGCAAACGATAAAATCTCCGCAGAATCCCCGCTGTATCACATCGGACAGCCCATAGACGTCGCATACCGCAAATCCGCCACCCTCACTCCCGTAGGCCCCCATTCCCACAACGCTACGGAGTTCTATCTCACGTTGACGGATCTCCCCGATGTGCTGCTGGGAGACACGGTCCGCGCCGTTCCCGCGGGAACCCTCATCGTCATCCCGCCCTTTTGCGTGCACCAGCTCTACCATGCGGCGGGAGTGGACTTCGAGCGCTATATCCTCACGGTGCAGGACAAATGGCTGAGCAGGACGCTCTGGGAAGGCTTTGCGGACTTTTCCTACCTGGAAGAAAACAGCGAACCCTGCTTTCTGTTCCCGGACATCGAACAAAAAAGAGAGCTCATCCGCCATTTTGACGAACTGCTCTCTTTTGAAGGCCACTTTTCTCCCGATTATCTGGTGGCTTTTTTCACGCTGCTCTCCGATATCCACTTCCTGAAACAAATGCAGAAAAAGCCTCGTTCCCTGCCCGTTTCCGCTTCCCAGCAGAAGGTCAACGACATCATCGCCTACCTCTCTGAGCATCTGCAGGAGAACCTGACCATCTCCGATCTGGCGGAGCATTTTTACTTAAATCCCGACTATCTGGGGCGGCTTTTTAAGCGCCACATGCATGTCTCCCTGGGGCATTACATCACCCTGCAGCGCATCAATGCAGCGGAGGCGCTTCTGCGTGAAGGTAAAACGGTGAGTGAGGTGCAGGAGCTTCTGGGATATTCCAGCTATGCCTATTTTTTCCGCACCTTCCGGAAGATCACGGGGATCTCCCCCAGCAGGTACCGGAAGTTGTAGGTTCCGCTCAGACCGCCAGTATCAGGATCCCATCCTTTTCCAGCATTCCGCTTGTGCCGTCTTTGTCCGTCCACTTCTTGGAGTAGAGGATCCGCTTGTGGTCGCAGAGGTTCAGCTCCACATCCTTTTCTTCACAGTTCAGATAGACCCGGATGCTTTCTTTTTCCCCCAGTTTCAGATAGGTGATCACTCTTTTCTCCGGAACGTCATCGGGGAAATGGAAATTACGGCTTTTGCAGGACTGAAAGGTCTTTCTCATTTCGATCAGGGCTTTCATGTTTCCGATCCGATCGTCCAGCAGTCCGCCGTCTATCTCCTCCCAGGGCATGCACCTTCTGCAATCGGGATCATGGGCACCTTCCAGTGCAACCTCGGTGCCGTAATAGATGCAGGGCGAACCGGGCATCGTAAACAAAACCGCAAGCTGCTGCCAGAACACATCCGCGTTTCCGCCGGTCTTATCCATGAGCCTGCTTGTATCATGGGAGTCCAGGAGATTAAAGAGCACATCATTTACCTGGGAGTAATACATGGTAAAGCATCTGTTGATGTCATACTCAAAGGTCTCCCGGCCTCTGTTTTTATACACCCAGAAATCCGCGATGGCGGTAGTCAGCGGGTAGTTCATGACGGAATCATATTCATCTCCGCGAAGCCATGCGATGGAATCATGCCAGATTTCTCCCAGCAGATAAAAATCCTTCTTGATGTGGGAGGTCATATACCGCACAGCTTTCAGGAAAGAATGGGAGATCTCATTGCCGACGTCAAACCTCAGTGCATCGATGTCAAATTCCTCGATCCAGAACCGGATGATATCCAGGAGATAATCCACCACCTCAGGATTGTTGGTATTGAGCTTTGGCATATACTCTGCGAATGCAAAAGAGTAATATCTGCCGTCCCGCGTATCGCGGCCCCTCTCGACAGGCCACTCGTTTACCATATACCAGTCGGCATATTTGGAATCTCGGCCTTTTTCCAGAACATCGATCCACATGGGATGATCGAACCCGGTATGATTAAACACCGCATCCAGCATGACACGAATGCCCGCTTCATGGGCTTCATTTACCAGCGCTTTCAGATCCTCATTCGTTCCGAAGTGGGGATCTACTTTTTTGTAATCTTTCGTGTTGTATTTGTGGTTGCTGGCTGCCTCAAATATGGGATTCAGGTAGATTCCCGTGATACCGAGATCTTTCAGATAAGGGATCCGGTCCCGGATGCCCCTGATATCTCCGCCGTAATAGTCATGCATTCCCACTTTCCCGCTCTGCCAGGGAAGCACGCCCTCGGGATCAATGCTTTTATCTCCGTTGCAGAATCTCTCGGGAAAAATCTGGTACCAGACCGTATCGTTGACCCATCCCGGCGTCCTGCAGATATCCCCGGGATTCATCCAGGGCATGATAAACTGCGAAAGGGTCTTCCCCTCCCGGTTCATTTCCTCCTCCGTGTAGAATCCGTCTTCATAGAAAAAGATGCACTCCTCCCCGGAATGAAGTTCAAAATAGTACTTACATCTCTTGTATGCGGGCTGCACAGTGGTGGTCCACCAGATGTGATTTTTCAACCTCTTTTTGTAGATGATCTCATGGCGCGTGCCGTCCCAGCGCTCTCCTCCGCCCATGATCCCCGCATCATAGGGATCGCCGTAGATCAGGTACACATGATCCACGTCATAGCCGGTTTTGATATTGATGATCAGGTTGTTTTCATCCAGCGGGTAGCAGTACTGCTCAGACATTCGATGGTAGATTGCATTCAGATCCATAGTTTCTCCTCATTTAGGAAAACGTTTTCTTCCGACACAAAAAATATAGCCTACTCAGGCTCAGAATGCAACAAAAAGATTGTCAGCTATTGGCAGCCAACAGAATGATCAGGATAAAAAAGCAAATACCGATAAACTTGCCGATGCTGAAATCCATCTACACACTGATATTCTACTGCATCTTCGCGTTTTTCAACAGATCCAACAATCCTTTTTCTTTTATGATGGCCAGGCCCTGCCCCTCGTCTCCCAGAACGATCAGGTTATCCCCGGGCCGGATGTCAAAGAGTTTTCTCGCTTTCGTAGGGATCACGATCTGGCCTTTATCGCCTACTTTCACCATTCCGAAAATGTGTTTCCCCTTGGGCGGAACGGCCAGGCCCAGATTTTCCTCGCTCTCCTTTTCATAAGAAACCAGGTCATCCAGGCTTGTGCCGAAAACGTCCGCAATGGCTTTGCACTTCTCCACATCAGGGAGAGACTCGCCGGTCTCATATTTTGAGAGGGTCTGTCTGGAAACACCGATTCTGTCAGCCAGTTCCTCCTGGGACATGTTATGGAGCTTTCGCAGTTCCAAAAGATTATCCTTAAACATCCCGTATCACTCCTGTTTTTGCTTCTTCTTACGGATCCCCAGCACTGCCCAGCGGAAGAACGGCAGACGGGAGATGACAAAATACAGACCGTAGGCCAGGGTAAAGCCCATGACCAGACTGAGAAGATATGCGGCCCATGCCGGGATCAGGCCCGGTTTTGCCAGGAACAGAGCCACAGAGGAAATCCCCAGGTAGTGGAACACGTACAGTCCCCAGCTGTGAGAGTTCATCCATTTTGTAAAAGGTGTCTCGAAGTCAAAATATTTTGCAAATCCGCTGATCATTGCAAGACACCCAAACCATCCGTAGAGGAGGTAGATGGGGGTCCTGTAAACCGGATTGTCCGCATAGTTCTGCCCAAAATACAGGACGCAGAAGGCAATTCCCAATGCAAGGGCTGCTGCCAGCCACAGAGGGAAGAATTTCTTGACTGTCTCTATAACTTCTTCGTGGGAAAACACAAAATATCCCAGCAGGAAAGCCAGGAAATAGAGGCCGAAGCGATAGCAGACGATCTTAGGGGCATTGCCCACCTGCCCCGCAAGATAGATCGCTCCTCCCAGGAGGATCAGCACCCAGAAGGGTGCCTTTTTACACAGGTTCCAGAGGCGATCTTTATCCAGCCTTTTAATGGGTACAATCACGAGGGAAAAGAGCCACAGCATCTGCAGATACCAAAGCACTCCGACGCCGCTCAGGATGCAGGCAAATACCTTCCCAATCATGGGCATTTCAGGACTTTCAATAACGCCGGAAAAGGAGATGTTAATGTAGCCCTGAAGGAACTGGAAGGCCACCAGGCCAACGGTGGTCGGAACCAGAAGTTTCGTTGTCCGGCTCTTGATAAACTCCTTCCCGGTATGCTTATCCAGGCTGTATCTGGCGCTCACTCCGGATACCATGAAAAGGAGCATCATAAACCAGGGATAGACGATGTACTGATACACATCGTAGTACTGCACTTCCAGGTTCGTGATCTTCCCTAAGGTTCCTACAACCCCCTGACCGTTGTACATGTAGATGACATGATAGAGAACTACCAGCACGACGGTCACCCAGCGAATGTTGTCCAAATATATCTTTCTCATGTTTATCCCACCTTTGCTAAATATTTTAACATGATTGTATGCCTGCGGGTATGGAAAAGCCACCAACTTTTGTTAACAAAAATCGGTGGTTTGTGTTAAGGATCGTTGCAGGTTCTCTGGGTTGTGGCAGGTGTCCTATCGAACACCTGATTTTCATCATTACTCGGTTCATTTCACCGGCGGCTTCCAGGGCGATGGACGGTAACATCTGCTAATCCTTCTTTCTCGCTATCGCGGTGAATTCTCCGGGGAGTTTTTCATTCTCCCAGGAAGGATGCTCATCAAATCTCTCTAAGGTAAATCCGTTTCCGATAATGGCGTTGATGATCTCGCTGATGGTGTACTTCCGGTAATGGCACTTGGGAATCTGCCTGCGGATCTCCTCATCGTAAAACCGCGCATGCGCCATCTCGCCCTCAAAAATCTCCGTGGAAAAATAGCTCATGGTGGGCTGCTGCAGTCCCAAAATATCCGAGATCTTGGTGAAGGGATGGAAATCACTGCAGATCATTTTTCCACCAGGCTTCAGTAGTTCGTTCATCACGTTCATGAAGGCGTCAATGTCGTGGAAGTAGTGAAGAATGCCGCCTTCCATGAAGACCACATCGAAAAATCCGGCGTTCCGATCCATGTCGATCTTCATGATGTCGCAGACTTCGTATCCTATCTCTACGCCTGCAGCCTCTGCCGTTTCGACGGCATATTTCTTATTGGCTTCGGAAATATCAAAGACGGTGACATCCGCACCCAGAAGCGCCAGCGGAATGGCCTTCTTTCCGCAGGATCCGCAGATATTGGCAACCCTGATCCCGTCAAAAGAATCGAAATAGTTTGCATACTGCTTCAGCATTCGCTTCGGATTCGCTTTGTCCTTCTCCGCTCTTTCCCGGGGCGTTCCCGCCGTTCTAACCCAGAAGTCGTACGCATCAAACTCCCAGGCTTCCTTGTGTTGTTTGCTGTAATCTTCCAAATCAGTTTCCCCCACAGAATCGTTATTCCAACTACTCAATTATTTCATCTCGGGCTTACATTTTCAACCAATTACAAATGCAACATTATTCCTATAATAGAAATCGCTTAAATGCAGCGATTTCTATTATCATCTGTTGTCGCCGGACTCTTCGACGATTTGCAGAAAAATCCCTTCAGGATTTTCCACGCATAAAATAAAAGGCAGGACATGAATGCAAGCATTCGTCCTGCCTTTGTATTTTACGCTAAAAACACTGCGTGTTTTTCCTGTAAATCGTCTCGTGCCCGGCTCGTTATCACTCGTATTCCACCGTAGCAGGGGGCTTCGGCGTGTAATCGAAGAGCACACGGTTGATGCCCGGAACCTCCGTGGTGATGCGCTTCACCAGGTGATCGATCAACTCATCGGAGAGATGCTCGACGGTAACTTCCATCACATCGGTGGTGTTGATGGCACGGATGATGCAGGGCCAGTCAAAAGTTCTCTTACCGTTCTTGATTCCGGTGGATTTGAAATCGGGAACAACGGTAAAGTACTGCCACACCTTGCCTTCCAGGCCGTTTTTCGCAAATTCCTCCCGGAGGATCGCATCGGATTCTCTGACCGCCTCCAGTCTGTCTCTGGTGATGGCACCGGGACATCTTACGCCGAGACCGGGGCCGGGGAAAGGCTGACGATAGACCATGTTTGCAGGCAGGCCCAGGCGCTCACCCACGATGCGGACCTCGTCCTTGAAGAGGATCCTGACAGGCTCCACCAGCTCAAACTTCATATCCTCCGGCAGACCGCCTGCATTGTGATGAGCCTTGATGCCCGCTTCGGATTCCAGGATATCCGGCCAGATGGTTCCCTGTGCCAGGAACTCGATGCCGTCCAGCTTTCTCGCTTCCTCGGCGAAGACTTCAATGAATTCACCGCCGATGATCTTGCGCTTGGTCTCGGGATCTGTCACTCCGGCAAGCTTATCCAGGAATCTGTCGGTGGCATCCACATAGATCAGGTTTGCCTTCATCTGATTCCGGAACACTTCGATCACCTGCTCCGGCTCTCCCTTGCGCAGCAGTCCGTGATTGACGTGCACGCAGACAAGTCTGTCTCCGATGGCCTTGATGAGCATTGCAGCGACTACGGAAGAGTCTACACCTCCGGAAAGTGCGAGCAATACTTTTTTGTCTCCGATCTGATCTCTGAGTGCCTGCAGCTGTTCCTCAATGAACGCATCCGCAAGCTCGGGTGTGGTGATCCGCACCATATTCTCCGGTCTTCTGTCGTTTGGCATGTCTGAACCTCCTTACAGATTTTAAGTTATCATTACAGAGAAATTATACCCTTGCAGCGACGCCTCTACAACGGTTTTCTATGGGACCTGCACCTGCCCGCTCCCGCTCCCGGCGAACCCAAGACAAGCCCAAAGCGAGCTGGAAGGCATCAATTATTGTGCGTTGGGGCATTTTTGATGCCTTCTCCCGCTCCCTGGCGAGCCTAAAACAAGCCCAATGCGAGCCGATAAGCATCAATTATTGTGCGTTGGGGCATTTTTGATGCCCTCTCCCAGCTCCGGGGAGGTGGGCACTTGCTGAAGGCACGACCAAAAGCATCAAATTTTGCCAGATTGGGGATTTTTGATGTTCTCTCCCAGCTCCGGGGAGGTGGGTGCTTGCTGAAGTTAGGGCAAAAAGCATCAAATTTTGTCAGATTGGGGAATTTTGATGCTCTCTCCCAGCTCCGGGGAGGTGGGCACTGGCTGAAGGCACGGCAAAAAGCATCAAATTTTGCCAGATTGAGGATTTTTGATGCCTTCTCCGCCTTGTCCCGCTCATGATCAAGTTGCGCAGGCCGGAAAGCAAGCAGGGAAGTAAGCAGGGAAAGAAAGCAGGGAAGCAAGCAGGAAAAGCAGGCCGGAGACAGGCCATAAGACTTCAAAACAGATAGGATCAAAAGAAATGCTGCCCCTTTGCGAAAGGGGCAGCATTTGACACAGATCATGAAAGTGGCACGCACCATGAAGAAGGCTCATGCCTCGCAAGTGACATGCGTGTCACTCGAGTTCCCTAACTTAACCTGTACCTTAAACATTTTTGTTAGGGTTCTCTGTTACGATTTGATTTCATTTGGTTTCAGCTGTCCATATCGCACGGACTGTATCAGCTAATGTTATCAAATTGTTATCACGGGACTGTTATCAAACTATAGTATTATTTCCTTCATTGTTAATTCTATACCTTTTTCACCTTAAAATCCATCAAATACGGTGCTACGCTTTCAAAGTCAATGTCATTCTTTTCTGTTACAACCACATTTTGCCTATTACACATATTTTCTATATCAGTTATGCAAATCACGCCTCTGATACATAGAAAGCGTGAAATGACATGACACTGCAGCAATGATAATGGTAAGAAGAATGTAGAATATGTTAAACCCTTTTTCCACCAATGCCGCTCCCGGAAAATAGAGGAAGGGCGTTAGAAAGCCTAAAAAATCAACGGTTCCAACATATTCGATGATCACCATGAGTACATAAGAGGTTAAGACGAAGAGTACCGATATTGAAAGCGCCCTCTTATTGCTTTTGCATCTTGCCGCAAGCAGCATGCCCACCGACAAAAACAACACTTGTATTAAAAACATAGCCAGCATGGTAATCCCGATTGCGCCTAAAATGCTTTCCCCTTTCGCTTGGGTAGCCAGCATCCCGATGTTAGCAATGGTTGCGGTCAAGGTCATAGCCGCAACATTCAGGACAGCCGCTATGATTTTACCTTTAATGATGGTTTTACGGGGATACGGCTTTGTAAAAATAAACTCTGCTGTTCTGTTTCGTTCTTCCTTGGCGATTATAGTTGTTCCCAAAACCGCCGCATGGGTAAAAGCCACAAGGGAACACCACATATACATGCCGAGATAGTATCCCAGCGGGGAATTTATGGGGATTGTTTCCATTCCGACCATTCCATAGGCAATCAACATGATACGGGGTACTTTTTCAAGCAGAGCCATAATAGCATCTCCCGACTCTACCACCACCGGATATTCTCCTGCGGCGATCGCAACCAGACCAAGCATTGCTACCACCCAAATCAAAAGACCTTTTCTGTTATCCTTTAACTCTCTAAATATAATTGCTGTCATTGACTTTCCCCCTTTACAGAACCATTTTCATGTCTTTTCTTACAAAAATCGTATAACCTGAAATCAAAAATGTCGTGAGCAGGGCAAGGTACAAAATCAAGTATCCTGTTTCATAGCCGCCCGATGCCTGAATGATGTTGACGTTAAAATATTTGAAGGGCGAAAATAATCTTGCTACCTGGCTTTGTACTACGCTGGAATACATACCGATGAGATAAAATCCAAAGGAAATACCCAACGCAAGGGGCAGGGTGGAGCCAATCCTTGATAACAACACCCCTATTGCCATGCCCAACAGCAGAAAGAATAGCTGCAGGAGAGGAAATAGCAAATAGAGCTGAAAGAATATTGTAAATGAAAAGCTCTGACCTGGTATTGCTCTAACCGCCCACAACGATGCTGCAAAATAGCAGATGGCGGTAATAAGCAGACAGCAGCACGCCGCCGCCAGCTTAGACAGATAAACGCGCTTTCTTGTGTAAGGCTTGGTCATTAAGAAATCAGCGGTATTCTGCATATGTTCCTTGGTGATGATGGAAAGTCCTAAATTTATTGCCTGGATTGCTCCTGCCAACAGCGCAAAGCTACCATAGACACCATAGATGCCCATGCCGGTGAAAAATGTTTCTGGGTTTACCCCCATCGCCTCTAAAAAAGCATTGCCTTCCAGCAGAGCTATAGAGGACGGATCTTTCGTATACGCGGCAGACACAGATAGCAGCGCAAGGATTGCGGCGGAAATCCCAATAGACCAAGCAATTACAGAACCTTTGTATTGTTTCATTTCAAATCGAAAGATACCCATTTGCTTCCCTCCTTTACTGGTAGTAATGCATGAAGATTTCTTCAAGAGACGGCTCTTCAATCAAAATATCAGTTGCTTTTAACGGTTGAATGGCATCGATCAAGCGGTTGACGCTGCCTTTATAGATAAAACTAATTTCACCACCATTTTTCTCATACTTTGTAATCCCATCCAAGGATAAAGAACAGTCTGAAATATTACTTTCCACACTAAGATGGACTTTTTTGTAAGCATCAGCCCGCAGCTCATGGATGTTTTGCAGGCTGATTACTTTTCCTTCTTTGAGGATAGCGATTCGGTTGCACATCTTTTGCACTTCACTGAGAATGTGAGAAGAAAACAGGATGGTAACACCTTTATTGTTTTCCTCTCGAAGTATATCAAAAAAAGTCTGCTGCATCAGAGGATCAAGTCCGCTGGTCGGCTCATCCAAAATAACAAGTCTGGGAGAATGGAGCAACCCCGCGACAATTCCAACTTTTTTCTTGTTTCCGAAGGACAGATCACGAATTTTACGGCTGGTATCAAGCTTCAATCTTTCGCTGAGTTCTGCAATTCGTTTAGAACAATCCTTTCTGTACAGCGTCGCAGCGTAATTTAATAAATCCTTGACCGTCATGCCTTCATAAAAAAATGTTTCCGACGGAAGGTAGCCCACATCCTGTGCAATGGAAGGCGCTTCTTTAATACAATCCTTTCCAAAGATTTTGGCACTTCCCGAAGTGGGGTAAATCAACGCCAGCAGAGTACGGATGGTGGTGGATTTCCCAGCGCCGTTTGGCCCTATAAAGCCGAAAATTTCGCCCTCTTCAACCGAAAAAGTCACATCCTCGATGCCTCTTTGCTTGCCGTAGAACTTTGAGAGATTATCAATCTCAATTATATTTTTACTCATAATCAAACCTACCTTTCTTTAAATTATTGATACAACAGCTTACGAAGCAATTGGAGATATCCCTCAAATTCTTTCATGCACTGGTCATAATGAGACTTGTAATTCTCAATATCACCTCCGCAGGCCAGCAAGCTATTCATAAAACCGTCCATCGTCCATAAGATAATTTTTTGTGCCTTTTCAGCATCGATGTCCGACCTAAGCAATGACCTGTCAGCGTTTTTCACAATCCGATCCAACAATATGCCGGCGGTCAAATCAGGTACATCTTTGGGCAACCCCTCCGGAAAAACCTCTTTTAATGAAAAAGCCGCTTTAACCAAAAAGTCCATGACATACGGCTGTTCAAAGCTTAAATCTAGTTCCATTTTTGACGCTTGCCAGATGTTTTGAAGGAAGTCGTTTTTTTCCAAAACAATCTCTTCAAACTTTGTGTTGACAATGTTTAAGGTATATTTCAGAAGAAACAGGAACACCCCCTTTTTAGTACCGAAATAGTGAAACAGCAATCCTTTTGATATTCCGGCACGCTTGACAATCTCGTCCATATTGGCATACGCATAGCCTTTGGAAAACTCTTTCAGGGCTTCCATGATAAGGCGTTCACGCTTTTCTTCCTCCATCGTCATAATTTTATGATCTGCAATTTCATATTCGCCGATAAATTCAGTATTATTACTCTTACGAGCCATTATTACTCACCTCCATTTCTATCCTATTGACTTTTAAGTCAATAAAAGTGTAACAAGCATTGACTTAAAAGTCAATAGGAAATGTGGAGAAAATAGGTAAATAGTGTTTAATGTGTGACAAGGAGTGAAAAATATCAACAATCCTTTGTGTTATCTTACTAATGACAGGGATCGTAAATATGATCCGGAACTGTTTGATGTACTTCGGGAAATGAGCATTCATAAAGAGAAAAATGTCGGTCGCTTTGCAGAGCGAGAAATGATCCCCGGCGCGATTTACTTGGATAGTATCGTTCAGC
>JAEEGH010006025.1_pt1 | contig 29959 bp, 9 predicted proteins | sample 9134181 | NCBI WGS metagenome assembly JAEEGH01 (sample SAMN16246544, study PRJNA631951) | gut metagenome | biome: gut microbiome; feature: rumen; material: DP-attached | host: Bos | place: Iran: Karaj | collected 2018-10 | reverse complement strand
ATCGATGACGTGCAGTTCTACAAGAGCGGGTTCCCGGCGCAGTATGGCAACCGCCTGAGTTCCGTGCTCAAGATGGACGGGCGCGCGGGCGGTCAGGATACCGTTGAGGAATGGTTCAGCAAGTCGAGCATCAAGATAAGCACGTTTGCGGCGCAGCTCCATACCGAAGGCCACAAGGGCCCTGCACGCTGGGTACTCGCGGGCCGCACCACCTACATCGGGTACATGCTCGACCTGTTCAATGCCATCGGGCTCCTGGACCTCGCGCTGGATTACGAGTTTACGGACTTGCAGGGTACGCTTATGTACAACATAACAGACGATACCCGCCTCAAGTTCAGTTTTTACGTGGGCAAGGACGAACTGAGTTTCGACCCGCTGTATATGGACTGGGGGAATGTCGCCATCCCGATTAACGTAATGCACCGCATCAATGGTGACTGGGACTACAATGCCACCCTCGCATATAGCCAGTTCTACCAGACCATGAAAATCAGCGACCTCATGTCTATCGAGATGTTCCTCTACACCTTCACGGGCAAGCAGTGGGTAAACTACCGCGGTATCGAAAACCACGTGCTTACCGCGGGCTACGAACTGGAATACGATTACGAGCATTACCGCGAGCAGATGTCGAATGCGAGCATTGTCGACATTCAGGAACCCTTCCACCACGTGGCCTACGTGCAGGATGCCTGGAAGATTTCTCCGGATTACCTGCTGCAATTCGGTATGCGTTTCAACTACCAGACCGGTGCAGAACATTTTGGCGTGGAACCGCGCGCATCGCTCACGGTAAACCTCGACGATACCAAGACGCTCGAGCTGTATGGCGGTTACTACCTGCAGTACCTGAACTCCATTATCTATACCGACCAGGAAACCCTCAACGAATTCTACTACCCGGCGACTACGACTACGAAGGGCAAGCATATAGACCCCGCTTCGTCGTGGCTGTTTGCGGTGGAATACAGCCAGCGCGAGATTCTCGAGGACTACGATGCGACCGTGGGCGTTTACTACAAGACGCAGAATAACTTGAACACCTTCATGGTGGAGGTGGACAGCAGCGACAACTCGCAGTCGAAAGAGATGGTGATGGCGGATTACTTCGGGACGGCGGACGGTTACTCGTTCGGGTACGAACTTTCGCTGCGCAAGAATAAGGGTTGGTGGTTCGGAGGCATAAACTGGAGCCAGAGCATAAGCGTGATGCGCGCAAACGACGGTACCAAGGCGTATTTCCCGAGTTGGCACCAGCCTTACGCGCTCAAGCTGGACTTGGGAATCAACTGGAAGGGCGACGAGGATGCGCTCTGGAAGCACGAGAAGAAGGGACGCTATTTCCGCTCGTCGCTTGCGCTCAAGTATTCCTCGGGAATGCCTATCAGCGAGTACAAGGGATATTACTACCAGAAGGAACTGGGCAGCCAGGAATATTCAGACAAGATAACGGTGCTGCCCGGGAGCCGCAATGCGGGCCGCCAGACGGACTACTTCCGCATCGACGTGAAGGCTATCGATATCGGTCGCGAAGGCAAGTGGAACTTCAGCTGGACCATCATCAACCTGACCGATCACGACAACATGTTCTTCAGTTTCTACGATACGAGCAAGAACCCGCCCGAAAAAACATCTATTTCGCAGTTCCCCTTCTTGCCCATCATGCTGAATTACGAGTATTACTTCTAGTCGGACGAATCCTTGATGCAACGGACAGTGTACCTGTAGTTTTTGCCAGTGTAGTCTAGGAGGGTATTGTTGTTGGCAAATGATAAGTACTCAATGTAAGAATTGCTATTGCTGGCTTCAGTAGAACTCCAGAAAGCAGCTTCAGTATGGGCGCAGCGATCTCCTTTGTTAGTCATGTAACCGGCAGGCTCCGCAGTAAAGCCATAAGCATCTGTCCCGTTACTATTGTTCGTCCACTCGGACGTGGACTTGAGTTTTTTACCGGCCTCCGACGCACCGCCGACAGCACCAATCAGAACATTCCATTCGTTATTATTTGGCAGGTGCCAACCTTCTGGGCAAACCCCGCGCACAGGGGATTTCGGCGAACACTCCACTCCGTAGCCACATCCCTTGCCGTCCGTACTCCATGTGCCAGCACTGTCCATGGCGGCACTCCACAAGTAAAATCGTCCAAATTTTGCGCAAGACGTTTCATTATCGTCATAGCAGAAACTACTTGAGTCTAGTTCATCTGTAGGCTGCAAATGGGCATAGTTCAGGTTCTGCGCCATCCACACCTGGCCACCGATTTTCACGGTTTTATAAACTTTGCCATCGCGTTCATCCACCAACTCGCCATATTCGCAATTGTCTTCGGTTTTAGTCTTGCACTCCGTTGCCCAAGCTTCCGAACTGGGTTCTTCGCTGCTGGATGACGGAGTAACTTCGTCATCATCCTTTAGGCAACGGACACTATACTCGTCGTACTTCGCGGAGAAGCCTAGACGCGCAATGTCGCTGTCGTAGTCAAAGGCCGCGCAGTACGCATTGCGCCAATCGTCTTGGTCGGAAGTCCAAAAGTGCGCGTCCTCGCCCTTGTCGTTGAAATTTCTAGTATAGTACCCGTAGCCGGCAGGGAACACTGAGAAACCGAACGCATCTATGCCATTGCCATCTCTCGTCCAGCCGGATGTTGATTTGAGAACCTTGCCCGTAGTCGATGAATCACCGACTGCAGCGAATAGGGTGCTCCACTCCTTTCTTGTCGGCAAGTGCCAACCTTCAGGGCAAACTCCGTGAACAGGAGGCGCCGGCGAGCAGTTTTTTTGATATCCGCAACCTATGCCGTTCGTACCCCATTTGCCCACACTGTCCATGGCTGAACTCCATATATATAGGCGACCGTACTCGGAGCATCTGTAGAGGCTATCTTCGCCATAGCAATAGCTATGCCTAGTTTGGTAATTGAGATTTTCCGCCATCCACCATTGGTCACCAATCTTCACCGTCTTGTAAACTTGGCCGTCGCGCTCGTCGACCAACTCGCCATATTCGCAATTGTCTTCGGTTTCTGACTTACAACCAATTTTTGAACTAGAAGACTGTTCCGAACTTGATGACTCCACCGAACTACTCGACTTTGCACTGCTGCTGGATACCGGAGGAACCTTGTCTTCATCCATGATGCAGCGGACAGAGTACCCGAGTTCCATATCATGCGTAGTATATGCCGCTCCATTACTTGAATAAGTGAAATAAAAGCAGGGGGCGAAACCAGCCAAGGAAACAGGTACAGAAAAAGCCCAGAACCACGCTTCGGTTCCCATTTCGTAACCCACATGTCTTCCGTGTGTAGGGCGGTAGCCGCTCGCCAAAATCGAAAAACCAGTTGAATTGGTTCTGGTGATACCTTTATAAGTTGTCCATGAGCCTGTTGCCTTAAGAGCTTTTCCTGCACCACCTTGGCCGCCAACTTCTGGTGAATAAATCAGCGTTTCCCATTCTTCGGTCGTAGGCAAGTGCCAGTCGGTAGGGCAAGCACCTCGTATATGGCTAGGATAAGGGCAACCCTCTCTACCATATGTACATCCGCCTTCTCCTTTGCCCAATGCTGCGGACCACATATATAGGCGACCATGAACATCGCAACTAGATTTACTATCTCCATAGCAAAAACTGTTTTCTACTTCGAAGTTCAGATTCTCCGCCATCCACACTTGGTCACCAATTCTCACGGTCTTGTAAACTTGACCGTCACGCTCGTCGACTATTTCGCCATAATCAATATTTGGGTTCAAATACTCCCATGCGCTTCTCCTACTCGAAGAACTGCCGCTTGATTTTACACTGCTGCTACTCGACTTTACGCTACTGCTGGACTTTTTGTCAGCGCTAGAACTGGATGGATCCCCTCCGCTTTGCTCCGAGGATGACTGCACAACAGATGAAGATGTTTCAGTCGAAGAATCATCACCCGGTCGCGAGGCGAAACTGCTTTCATCGTCACCACAGGCAACGAGTAAAAGAAGCAGGCAAGTGATTGCTATGGATCCTATCGCGCTTCGCGCTCCAGGATGACACTTCCTAAACACGCACATCATTAATTCTCCTTTCCCGGCACCTTTCAGACAAAATATAAATCATTTTGCTGAGTGCACTCGAAGGGATCAGGATGATATGTCATCAGAACATCACCCGATAGCGTATCTGCTTTTCGTAATGGCGGCCTTTCAGGTCGCGGTAGCCATTGCCCGGCGCGCGCATGTTGCCTGCACGGAGGGCCCGACCGTCGCGATCATCGATGCGGCGGATTGCAGTTGTCGTGTCCTTCACGCCTTCGTCGAACTTGATGTTGCCTACGAGCGTTTCGCCGCCGAGGCCTTCCGCCGTCAGGTAGAAGTCCTGCACGCCCTTGAGTTCCGGCAGGTTGGTGCAACGCACGTCAATCCACTTGCTCGCATCGCCTGCCGAGGGGAGTTCGCATTTCGAAATCACGTCGCCCTTCTTGCTATCCTTGCGGATGTTCAGCGTACCGCCGGCTCCGTTCTTCACCTGCACAAGCACGCCCGGGCCCACGATGGAATCCGTAATCACGTTCTCGAAAATCGCGTAGCCGCCGTCCTTGATGGCGAACTCGTCGTCCGCAGTCAAACGCACGCGGATGCCGTTGTCAAAACCGTTCGCCGGAATCGTGTCGCGGATAATGCGCAAGAAGTCAAGCCTGTCCAGTTCTGCATAGTGCTTGCCCTTCGTTATCTCGATGAAGTTCGAGCCGCGCTTGAGTTTCGCAGGGATATACACCACCGACTTCTCGGGGAACGCGCTCCACGCGCCCGTCAGCGGCAGCGCCACTTCCTGGTTCTTGCCGTTGATGCTCACGAAGTGCGAACTTCCGTTCGCGCCGTCTTCGGTCCAGTTGTTGTCGTAGCGGTAACGAATCAGGTACTCGCCCGCCTGCGGGATAATCATCGGCAGGCGAATCTTGCTGTCTTCGTAGTTGATGTAGGCGACAAATTCCCCGTTCGACGCATCGGAACTGCTCGAGATATCCACGTGCGTCAAGGCGCCATGTTCTGCCTCGGCACTCAGGTAACGCCCGAGGAAGGGCTGCCCCAGTTCCGGCCAGCCGTCATCGGTATAGACGATATCGCGAACTTGTATGTAGGAATTTCCGCCATCGTTCTTGTCGTAGTAATGGTTCACAAAACGCTGGCGGTTCACGTCCTGGAACGCCTCGCCGCCCGCAGGCCCGTAGTAGCGCCCGTAGCGGCTCAGCAGAATCGTGCCACCGCCATTCAAGAGAGCCTTGCCACTGCGGTCCACGTACCCGCCGTCAATGCGGTTGGAACGCCCCACAGTTGTCTTATAAGAATTGTTCTCGAGGTCCGCGCCCTTCTTGCAGCAGTTATCCCACGCCGTAAACAGGTAGTAGTAGCCGTCGTGCTCGATGAGGCTTGCGCCCTCGATTCCCGAGCCGCCACGGTTCGCGATGTTGATCATCTTCGCACCGTCTTTCACCTTGCCTGTCGATTCGTCAAGTTCCAGAATGTGAATGCCCGTGCCCCACGAACCGAACGCCATCCAGACCTTGCCATCGTTGTCCTTGAGCACAGCCGCGTCAATCGCGTTGTAGGCGTCGCTCTTGACCGTGTGAATCACCTCGCCCATGTCCGTCCAGCCGTAGCCTGGTTTTGTCGGGTCGATTTCCTTGCTCGCCATGAACCCCATGCCCGACGAGCGGATGCCCATCTCGGAACCGCAATAGTACATGCGGTATTCCCCGCCAATGTAATGAATGTCCGGCGCCCAGATGTCAATCATGTTCGGGGCGTAGTCGTAAAGCCACTTCGAAAATTCCGGCATGGCGGGCTCGCCGTTCTTCCAGTTCAGCGCATCCTCGGAAAACTGCATCAGCATGTGGTTGTCCGTCGTGGCAAGCGCATAACCGTCCTCGTAACGGATGATGTCCGGGTCATGCCCCGCCCAGCGCGTCTCCTTCGCGTACCAGTCGGCCGCAAGGGCCTGCCCCGCCAGCAGTGCAGAAAGTGCAAAAACCACGTCGTTTCTTTTCATAACGCCTCGCTTTCCACACATCCAGCTTTAAAAATACACTAAAAAATGTTGACGGTCAGCCTTATCCTGAATATTCTAGGTCGATAATGTCCAATTCGTTGATTGCTTTCGGTATTTTATGGGTCGCTGCAAATTTTGTGATGTAACTTTGCCCTTCTATAAAAGACACTTTATTACAATCCATAATGCTGCCTTCCATTGTCGTCAAGACGGAGCGTTTACTTCTTGCTGCCGCGGCGGACACCCCACATCAGGTCGCGCGTGATGTTCGTGACGGTATGCCTGCCGACCATCACCTTCACGTGCAGGCGCGCGATGTAGGCTCCCGTTCCCACGAGGCGTCCGTTGTCGTCGCGCATGTTCCAGGCGAGGAACAGGTTGCCCGCATTCGCGAGGCATCCCTCATCGCCGTAGACATCCTTGTCGGAGCAGAGAATGGTTCCGGAAGAACCGCCTACGTAGATGCCGAGGTGCGTGTAGTAGAACGTTTCGTACTTGAGTTTCACATCATCGGGCTTGGCGAGCGTGAGGGTTCCGTCGCGGTACTGGTTGATGTTGTCCGCGGTAATCGTGCCGTCCTTGATGGCATCAATTACATCCTCGCTCACGCCGGCCTTCTTGAGTTCCTTTTCGGAAATATTGCCGTCGATGATATCCTGGAAGAGCGCTCCCACATCCATGTCGGCTGCGGTCTTGATGTTCACGATTGTATCGCGGCTTGCTTCGATGCCGCGCTGCACGTATTCCTCGAACAGTTCAAGGTCTTCGTCGCTGAGTTTCTTCTTGTAGTTTTTCGCGGTGATGCTCGAGTCCATGAATCCCGTAATCGCCTCGTCGGTGAACCCGCTGATGCTGCTGGACATGATGGCTTCGATAAGTTGCGCGATGGATTCCTCTTCGGTAATCTCGAGCACGGTGTACGTGGTGTCGTCCTGACCGCCGTTCAGGAGCGTGGATATAAGCGCGTCGAGGCTCGCGATGTCTTCGGCGGTCTGCGTTTGGATGAGTTCGGCGACGTCGAAGCCTATCAGGTGGCCCTGCACGCCCTTCTCGTCGGATACCTGCTTTGCATCTGCATCCTTGTTGGTAACGAGGATAGGCTGAGTGGTATTTTCCTTGTCCTTCACGATTTCGTTATCGGGGTCAAGCGGCAGCACGTCGGTGCCGGTAATCTGCATGTCTTGCTGGCCCGAGATTCTTACCAACGGTGAGTACTTGTGAGGCTTTATGCCGCTCAAGTCTTCGGCGAGGCTGGTGCTGGAGCCGCCCTGCGGTACAAAGCCCACGGAGTCGCCCACGGAAGGTATCACCGCATCGTAGGTGCTCATGGTGAACAGCAGGTTCATCGTATTGCCCGAGGAACTGTTGTCGACGCCCGCGGGTTTCTCGGGGTCGACCTTCTCGCCACCGCGAATGCAAACGTAGCGGAACATGTCCTTGAAGTACTGCTTCGTGTCTTCGGTAATGGCCTCGCTGAAGGTGAGCGCAAGTTCGTGCCCGCTCTTGGTGATGCTCTTTACCGCCTGGGTCACGATCGGGTTCACGCCATCGGTGAGCGGGTCGGCCGCAATGTGGAAGTGGTAACCCTTGCTGTTCTCGGTATAGGTGAACCAGGTGTCGATGCTGCCCGTGTATACCTCAGCCTTGCCGCCGGTAAATATCAGCGAACTGAATCCGCATGCCTTGTATGGCTCGCAGGCGCCGCTCGAGACAATCGTAAGTTCGGTCTTGTTGTCATTGAGCTTCCAGTTTTCCTTTGTCTGTGTCGGGAAGCCTTCGCCGAATGCGAACTTGAGCGAGTCGAGGTTGTTGTCGCCGCCAAGTTGCTTGTTGAACTTGATGTGCACGCTGTCGCCGCGTCCGTCGCCGTTACGGTCGATGATTATTGCGCTGGAGATGCGCGGTATGGGCGGTTCCTCGAACTTGAGCTTGGTCCATACGGCTGCAGATGCCGCGGCGCCCTTCGCTTGCAGCGTCGCTCCGGTAACAGGTGCATTCGCAATTACGTAGAACGTCGCGCGCCCGGTGGAATCGAGCACCACCTTGCTGATCGCCTTGCCGGTCTCGTCGACCGTCTTCATGTTCGGGTCGGAGGAGGTGAGGTTGATGTTCTGGTTGTAGATGGATACCGTTGCCCAGTCCTCGAGGAACATCACCTGAACCTTGTACATCTCGTAGGTCCACTTGCCTATCTGGAGGGTATCGCCGGAAACTTCCGCACCGAGCGGCTTCCACTGTTCGGTCGCAAATACGAGCGTGGGCACCTTGTACGGCGGGATGGTTATCCACACGCCGGTCTTCTGTTCGGGTGCGTTCTTGAGCGAGACTTCGAGGTAGTAGTGGCCCGGGGCGAGCCCGTTGTTCTCTACGATGCGTGCGGAGTCGATGCTGAACTGGTACCAGTTGTCCTCGATGGTGATGCCTTCGAACCACATTCCTGCGGTATCGAGCATCACGCCCGCTTCGCCGAGGTTGCCGCCGGTGAGCCTGTAGTTGGACGGGCCTTCCACCGTATCCACATCTGCAAGTTCGTTCGAGGAGAAGTCGCAACTGAGGGCGTCCTTCTTCACGACCTGCCATACGTCGTAGTTCTTGAGGACTTGCGTGGAGCGGTCGTCGGTGAGGAATATGCTTGCTTCGGTGCGCAGGTCAATGGAGGTGCGCATCATGAAGTTCGACTGTGTCTGCTTGCGTTCGGCATAGAAGATGTGGAACGGGTATGTCTTGCCTTCTTCGAGGCCGAGCGTATCGAGGTCGACGGAACCGAATTCCTTCGTGTGCTGCCCGCCGATATCGACCACCAGGCGGTTGTTGATGAACACCCATACGTCGTCGTCGCCGTTAAATTCGAAGTACTGTCCGGGCACGTATTCGAACTTCGCCTGGATCTTCATGGTGAAGCCGAAGTTGTGGTAGCCCTTGTTGCCGCTCAGGGAGTCGTAGTTTACGTTCTCGACCGTGCCTTCCTCGTCGAGCCAGCGGAAATCGTCCAGGAAGAATAGGCCGCCCTCGCGGCTGCTGTCATCGCGCTGGCCGAGCCAGAATCCGTCGTCGGTCAGTTCGAGTTCCAGGTCGCGGCAGGTGGCGTTCGTGTACTTCTTGCCGCTCGCGTCGGTGTTGATGACATCGGGCAAGAACCAGTAGTCGAGATGGGTCGCGTTCGTGCAGCTGGAGGGGAGTTCCTGTACGCGTACGGGTACGCCGTTGCTACCGAGTATGGGTTCGACCATCCCCTTGGTGAGCGTGCAGCCGTCTGCGCCGAAATCCTCGTTGGTGCCTTCGCCGCGACGCGGGACTCCGCGTGCCTCGTAGCCGTTACGTCCCTTTGCCTCCGAACCGTCGTACCAGTCGAACATCATCACCGAGAGCGTCTTGACCGGGCAGTCGCCCAGGCGGTTCGGGTATGCGGAAAACAGGTCCGGGGGGCCGGAGGGGTTGCCGATAATCCACAGCGTGTCGTTGAGTGCCGCGATGCTGTCGAGATTGATGGGTTCGCCTACGGGGTTGAGCCCGCGTGCCACCTTCTCGGGGCCTTCAGCGGTCACGTGGATGTTGCCGATGGTCTGCTTGAAGGTGACTTCGAAGCCGGTAGTGGGTGCATTCTTGACGGTCGTCTGGAACCAGCCGCAGTAGTTCGCGACTGCGGTCATGATGGATTCCTTGCCGTCATAGGTCATGATGGCGTTAGTGTTCGTCCAGTTCGGCATGAACCGGATAACGACGTTAGAACCGCCTGCGGCTTCTCCGCCGGCAGGTTCCTGTTCTGTAGGTGTTTCCCTGTTGTTGCCTCTGCCGTTCCCGTTCCCGGGCTGTGACATAGCGCACATCGAGGCGATGAGTGTCAACAACGTGACACGGGTGATAAGCTTGTACCACACAATAAACGCTCCTTAATAAACATCCCAATCAGTGGGGCGTAACATAAATATGTCTTATTTTAGGGCCAAAAGCAATAGGGACGGGGCTTGTGCCCCAAAAAGATGTGCAAAAAACGTGCATACAGGGCCTGTTTTCGGTAAATAAAAGTTTACGTGGTGTAAAAGGTGCCATTTTGTTGACTTGCCTGCACTTTCCGGCTTTCAAAACCTACTTTTTATGCGTTCAACAAACAGTTTTTTTTGGAGATAATTTATGAACCGTGTATATCTGGTTGCTTCTGCCAACATGGAAGCGAAGGACAAGGAAGTTGTCGACGGTGTTGCCGCCGCCGGTCTCAAGTCCGCCACCTACAAGCCGTGCGTGAACGGTGCCGAGGCTGCTGCCGAACTCAAGGCGCACAATTCCGCAGTGCTCATGGAAAAGATTGCCGCTGACTTCCTCCAGAAGGATTTCGATTCCGTGGATGCCGTCGTGGTGGAAGGTGCTACGGGTATGAGTGAAGCCGTTGCCCAGAAGTTCAACGACTCCCTCGCGACCGCGCTCGATGCGAAGATCTATTCCGATAGCGAAGATGCCGACCTCTACTGCCCCAAGCGTTTGCTCCACTGCCCCAAGTGCCTTGCCGCAGACCTCGCCGCAGAGCCTGCCGAACGCAAGACGAGCCAGGCGATGTTCCGTGCGGGCTTGCTCCTGAAGGCGTCGAAGGCCAAGAAGCGCATCGTGCTCCCCGAAGGCAGCGAACCGCGTACCGTGCAGGCCGCGAAGCTCGTGATCGACCGCAAGATTGCGGTGCCGGTGCTCATCGGCAAGAAGGAAGAAATCCTGAAGGTCGCGAAGGAACAGGGCGTTACTCTCCCGGCCGACATCGAAATCATCGAACCGTCTGCGGAACTCGCCGAGAAGTACGTGCCGACGCTCGTGGAACTCCGCAAGTCGAAGGGCATGACCGAAGACCAGGCCCGCGCGGCTCTTGCAGATAACGTGATGCTCGGTACCATGATGCTCAAGATGGGAGAAGTCGACGGTCTCGTCTCTGGCGCCATCCACTCTACCGCAGATACTTTGCGCCCTGCCCTGCAGGTGATCAAGTGCGCTCCGGGTGTGAAGTCCGTGAGTTCCGTGTTCTTCATGTGCATGCCGGACAAGACTTACATCTACGGCGACTGCGCCATCAACCTGAACCCGACCGCCGAGGAACTCGCTGGCATTGCCCAGCAGTGCGACGACACCGCCAAGGCCTTCGGCCTGCCGAGCCGCGTCGCGATGCTCAGCTACAGCACCATGAACAGCGGCAAGGGCCCGGATGCAGACCTCGTGCGTGAAGCGACCGCCCTCGTGAAGGCCGCACGCCCCGAAATGCTCGTGGATGGCCCGCTCCAGTACGATGCCGCCACTACCCCGAGCGTGGGTTCTTTGAAGGCTCCGGGCAGCACCGTCGCCGGCAAGGCGACCGTGTTCGTGTTCCCGAGCCTCTCTGCGGGTAACATCGGCTACAAGGCCGTGCAGCGCAGCGCCCATGGCACCATCGCCATCGGCCCGATGCTCCAGGGTCTCGCGAAGCCGGTGAACGACCTGAGCCGCGGCGCCCTCGTGGAAGACATCGTGTACACGATCGCACTCACCGCCGTCCAAGCAGGTTAATGAAACCACTCGTTCGTCGTATCGGGTGTTGAAACCTCCGGTTTCTCACTCTCCCCGCAAGGGGGACCATGCCCACGTAAGCGCTAAAGCGCTAAGTGGTCAAAGTGCTCTCGCAATCGCGACCGATTAATATCGGTCGCTTTTTGCTCACGAAAGCGACCGCTCGTTCGACAACAGGTTTAAAAGGCCGGCTGAAAGCCGGTCTTATTTTTTGCAACAAGCCCCAGACTCCACGCTATTTTGCAAATCTGGCGGTGAAATGGACTTTTTTTCGCTGTTTTCACCGCCACTTTTTTAATTTATCTAAAAAGAACAGGCTATTTTTTCAAATTTCCCATAAAAATAGCCCCCTTTTTTCTCTTTGAAACAGCAAATAGACCGTATTCCTATGGGGAAAAAGGCGTTTTCCCTGCAAAAACGTACATACAAAGTAATTTCCGGCGGTGAAATCGGCCTTTTTTCATCATTTTCACCGCCACTTCCGCAACTTTGCCCCAAAAATACGACAAGGGAGGGCGCATAGCTCTCCCTAAAATCCTCCTGACACGTTGTATTCACGACAAGTGCGGACCTAAAACGCAAGGACGCGAATACAATCGTGCGTGCACCTGCGGTGCACTTACTTGTTCACGACGCAGATTGCCGTAACGGAAGCCTCGATGGAGTACTTCTTTCCAGGAGCGCAACCCGCCGGGTTGAAGTAGGCAAAGTTGGACTGTTCCACGCCGTCCCAAGTCAGCTTCAGGCTCATGTAATCCGCTCCGACCTTGGGTTTGCACCCGATGGTGCAGTTAGAAGGCGCACCAGCAGGGACTTGCACCGTCATGGGCGTCTGGGCCTGGATGAACAGCGAATCGGGCAGGTTCGGGAGAACAGTCTCTCCGTAAGAAGCCTGATCGTTGATGCTGCCCAAAGCAAGCACCAGGTCCACCGATTCGGGGTCAAGCACGGTCACGCCGTCGCACTGGTATGTCTGCGTGGTCCTGTCGTCGTTCGTCACGGCGACAACAGGAGCCACCTTCTGCTTGTGCATAGACGCTTCTGCAGATAAAGTAGCACTCGTGCCGGAGCCGGAAATTGTCCCGAGCGTAGACGTCCAGGAATACCCGGTAATGGTCGCCTCGGATTCCGCCTCGACGGTCCACGTGATTGTCTCGCCCACCTTGGCAGTTTCCTTGTCGGCCTTGCAGGAATTAATCGTTATAGGAATACCCTGCACCTGCAAGGGTTCGCAGGCAATTTCGGTTCCATCGACATTCAGAGTCGCCGTGTAGGTTCCCGACTGTTCGTAGGAAACATTCACGGAGTTCATCCCGTTACCCTGCACAGTCTTGCTCAGTTCCGGGAAGGTCCATACGAACGGCGCCATGATGGCATCAAAAACGTCGCCCGACTCGCGGAAGAACGACCAGGTTGCCATCGCCCCCTTCTCGATTATGGGAGTCATCGGGCCACAGGCTCCGTTCACAGCCATCCTGGGTTCGTTCAATACCTCGTCAGAAGAAGCGGTCGCCGTCTTGGACGAAGATGACGCCACAGGCTGGGGCGCCCTCGAAGAAGACGAATTCGTTGTTTGCGTCGACGAAGACGTTACAGACGGCGGAATTTCACCCTGCGACAAAGGGGTATCGGAAGAATTCTCAATGGGGTCCCGCGAAGCCGTACTGGTCGGCTCCGGTGTATCCGGGCTGGAAGGATCCTCTCCACAGGCAGAAAGGCCAAAAACAGCAAGACCGCTCGCAAACGCGGCCGGAACAAATTTGTAAACAAATTTTTTCTTTAATAAAGGCAATATCTTATCTTGAACTGAATTCATATTCTGAAATATATAAAAAAAAGCCCGAAAGTGTAGTTTTTTTTGATACGGATTTTACGGCCGACCTTAAAAAAGTCTATTTTCTATATGGGATGTTTTGCGCACTTCTTTAAGGGAGGGCTTTATGCCGCTATTACTTGTTCCAGTCCTTTTACTGGTGTCGTTATGTTTTGCCGCTGTTGACCAAGAGCAACCGACACCTTATGATTTGATTAGACCGATTTGGCCCATGAAGTGGGATACTGCCGCGACCGACAATGGCGGTACCGTCGAAAGTTTCAGCAAGTACACGCCCAACCGCAAGAAGCACAATACCGTACCTAAAATCGGTTCGATGCCCCAGGACTTTGTGCCGAACGGGATTATCCCCGACTCGCTGAACCAGGCATATCGTGACGCCCAGAACCTGCGCATAGGCCGTATCCGCATCAACCAGGCGGGATACCTGCCCGAAGACCCTGAAAAGCAGTTCTACTATGTTTCTGCCGGGACCTGTGGCGAGAACTTCTCTGTCGTCGACCTGGATGGTAACGAAGTCTTTACAGGAGGAACTTTCACCAACACCGGCAAGTCGACCGGTTCGAGCTGGGATATCAAGGCGGGCACCGACGCCGCGACAAACGACCAGGGACGCTATACCGCCAGCGCCGAGGGCCCCACGGGCAAGGTATGTATCGGCAACCTGACCCAGGCAACGGGCCTCGAGATGAACACCCGCTACCGCGTAAAGGTGCTCAACCAGTATTCCGCTACATTTATTATTAGTGACAAGGTCTACTCGATGGTCCGCGACGCGACCCTCAAGTTCTACGGCATCAACCGTTCCGGCAACTCTGAATCCTGGTTCCACAAGCCGAGCCACACCAAGGACGGTGCAGGCAAGTTTGTAAAGGGTGTCGGCGCCGTTACCGGGTTCACCCCCAAGGAAGGCGCCCTGCAGGGCGGCTGGTACGACTGCGGTGACCACCTGAAGGAATCCCAGACCCAGGCCTACGCATTCATGGTGCTCGCTGTAATGGCGGCTTCTAGCCCGGAACGCGACGAGGACCACTATGCCTACAACATGGGCGAAACCATCAATACCGACGGTATCCCCGACATTCTGCGCGAGGCAAAGCACGGTGCGGACTTCTTTATGCGCGCCTACACCTTCGCAAACGGGGTCATCGACAACATGGCGGTCTCCATCGGAAACTTCGGTGCGGACCACGGATGGTGGGGCCGACCCGAAAACCAGGACGCCCTCCCGACGACCTTGACCGGACGCGGCGGGCCGCACGAACGTGACATCCGCCTGGGCGAACTGGGTTCCAACATCTCGGGCCAGATTGCAGCGGGCCTCGCCATATTGAGCAAGGAATACGCGACATACGACAAGCCCTTCGCAGACAGCTGCCTTGTGGTTGCCGAGAAGATGTACGATTTCGCCAAGAACCTGAAACTCAAGGAAAAGAGCCTTGGCCCCGGAACCTACGACGGCGGAAAGGCCTACGTGCACAACACGATTGCCGACGGCTGGTCGAGCCCGGCCTACAACGGCAACAATGAATCCCACGACGACTTGGCCATTGCGGCTATCGCACTCCACTACGCCACCTACGAAAAGACCGGCAAGATGGACTACCTGAACGACGCCGTGGAAGATACGCAGATTGGCGTCCCGCAGGAAGCCTCAACCGGATTCTTCAAGGGCGGTTGGATGGCCTGGAACCGCGACGGCATGCGCAAGTCCAGCAAGAACACGAGCTGGGCGAACGCCTACACCTACACGCTGTACGGTTTCTACAAGATGCTCCTGAAGGACAAGGAAACCGGCCTCAAGTACGGCATCGACGACAAGACACGCCTGACCTACGCCGAAAACGTGGCCCTGATTCTCGGAACCAACATCAGTTACCTGAGCGGAAGCGGTTCCCAGAGCATTACTATCCCGACCCTGAACGGCCCGACCCCTGTTTCGTTCGGAGACCTGTGGTACAACATGCAGACCGACCAGACCTGGATTTACAACCGCTACCAGGCGGGCAATATCTTTGAAGTGCTCGCCTACTCCGACGTGACCAAGGACCTGGAAGGCATCAACCTGCCGCAGAAGGGCATGCAGAACTGGAACTCCGCCGCCATGAAGCAACTCGGTATAAACCAGCTCAACTACATGCTCGGCGTGAACCCCTGGGATGTTTCCTTCTTGCTGGGCGTGGGTGACAAGAACGACGCCCACCCGCACCACCGTGCATCGAACCCCGAAGGCAAGAACATGCCGGGTGCAGGCTACAAGTACAATCCGCCTACCGGCGCATTGTTCGGCGGCGTGACCCCGGGTACCGAGAACGCCTGGTCGCCCTCGACCCTCAGCTGGGAAGACTACCACCTCTCCGAAACCTGTATCGACGCTACGGCCATGTTCGTGGCATCGTGCGCCGTTGCCGTCCGTGAAGAGGACCGCAACCGTGCCCCCTCCCAGATTAACGTGGAAATCCGCTACGTGGGTTACGATTCCGCAATCGTGAAGGTGACGCAGGACATGCGCGGCCCCGCGATGATTCTCTACAGCACGAACGAGACCGGCCCGTTCAACATCCCCGCGAAGGATACCGTGAACGGCGTGAGCCACGAGATTCACCTGACCGGCCTGCAGAACGGCACCACCTACTACTTCAAGGTCATTGCGATTAACATCCGGAGCGAGGCGTATGCCACCAAGTGGCTCGTCGACAGCACTACGACCCCGTTCACGTTCACGACCCTCGTGAGCCCGCCGGCACCCGCCGACATCCAGAACGTGAAGGTCTGCAACCTGAGTTCCGACAGCGCCGAGATCATGTGGTACACCCCGAACGGCCAGTACGAATCCAAGGTCTACTGGGATACGACACTCACAAGCTACGACAAGATGACCTGCCCCGTATCGGGAACAGGCTCTTGCGACATCAACGGCAACGCCGACGTCTCGGGAATCCCGACCAGCTTCCACTACGTGAAGATTGGCAAGCTCAAGGAAAAAACGACATACTACTACTGCGTGGAAAGCAACGGCGTGCAGCGCTGTACCGACGACAACGGCATGCCGCTCAAGTTTACCACCCCCGTGACGCACTACGACTTCGACGTGAGCGTGTACCAGTACGAGTTCGGCGGGATGGACTTCTTGAACCTGAACCTTACCAACAACGAAGACCGCGCGTTCAACGAACTGACCTTGCGATTCTACGTGACCGCAAAACCCGAAGACATCGAGGCACAGCCCGGACAGAACAACCAGCCGGGAACCTGCCCGCTGCTCGTGGACGAAGATATTTGCCAGGCCTACGACGAAGCGGGCTTCAACCGCCCCTGCGTGAACCAGGCCGGCGAAAGCGTAGACGACTCGCTGCGCTACTACCTGCGCCATGCAGTACCCGTAAAGCTTGAAGACACCTACAACCCGGCAACGGGCGAATACGACTGGTACATCCCGGTACCGCTGGGTGGCACGACCATCAAGTCGTCCTCGCGTATGCGTATCGACCTCGGGTTCTCGAGCGGTATCTACCAGAACAACATGTGCGAAACCCTGCGAACCCCCGCAAAGAAGCGCCTCGTGACCGGCGGTAATTCTCCCGACTGGTCGTGGGCGGCCCACAAGCGCGACGTGGACGGCGCCGACTACGAAGGCGTTCCCGCATGGGACAAGGACCAGGGCGACTTCGAACAGGCTCCCATCAACCCCTACATCGTAGTCTACCGCAAGGACGAGTTTATCTCCGGCTTCAGCCCCTCTTACAAGGAAATGACCACCAAGCGCGCCCACTACGACATGACCGTGGCATTTAACCCGCCGTTCAACGTATCCAACGGGTCTTACGTGCAGATTGATTCCGCAAGGAGCACGATGTACCTCACGGGTACCGCCCTGATTTCGGAAAGCGGTTACGTGAACGCCATCTGGGTGAACGGCGTTGCCCTCTCGAAGGAACAGCTCACGAAGGCTGCGGTCTATAACTACGAGACCGGGCGATTCGACCTGAATATCCCGGCGAAGATGACTATCGGCACCAACAAGGTGGACGTGACCATATTCGCAGGCCCGAACCCCGAGTGCGCCGAATGCCAGGAAAATGGCGGATGCGCGTTCGTGAACCGCACCTACTACGTACAGTTCAGCAAGGGCGACCGCACGCAGGGCAAGCTCCTGCTGGTGCAGAAGGACGGCAGTTCGGTAACGAGCCCCGCCCCGATTGACGGTTCGCTCCAGTTCCAGATCCAGCTGCGCGACAAGGACAACAAGAACAACGCGAACATGCCCGTGAAGCTGTTCAATTCCCGCACGGGCGATTCTACCGAAGTCATTCTGAGCCGCACCAACGACGCGCTGGGCTACTTTGAAGGCGAATGGCTCAAGGCATCGACGAGCGAAGCGGGTCTCCCCAACGTGAACTTCCTGGGTGGCGATACCATCTGGGTCAAGTACCAAGACCCAGCCGACGACGAGGAGCGCGACTCCGTTTACTTCTACTCGCAGCCGACCCGACCCGACCCCAAGAAGGCGCTTATTGCTAGCGACGTGTGCACCATTACCGGCGATGCCGTCACGGAAAACACCCTGAGCATTGAATTCAGCGGAAGCCAGTTCGACGGAACCAGGAACATCCTGGACAGCGTCGAGGTCACGCTCACCTCCGCAAATTCTGCAGAAAGGTCGTTCATGCTGACTCCGGCCGCTCCGGTAGTCGGCGCTACGGCAACATTCACGTTCGCGGATTCCCTTGTCGGGCTTGCAAACCCGAAGGGCTTGGTGACAGTCTACATGCGTGAAGATGGCAAGCAGCAGATGTCGTCCGCCACCATTACCGACGCCGTCAAGCCCAAGCTCGTCAGCGTCTCTATTCTCGAAAACGAGAACCACGAGAACGAAAACGACACGCTCAAGGTTAGCTTCTCCGAACCCATCAACCTGCCTTCCAAGACAGAATGGCCGCTGACCGTCTATGACGGGACATCTGAAGTGGTGCAAGCCGGCATCCGCGTGATTTCGGCAACGACAAGCGACGAAGGCAAGAGCTGGATGTACGTGATTCAGGGAAATGCCGGTGGTAACTTGGTGAAGCCCGGTTTCCGTGCACAAATCGATGCCGCATTCAACGTGACCGACATGGCGACAAACACGCTCGCCACATGCGCTCCGGTAACCATCATCGAATCGAGCCGCCCCGTGCCCGTGCACTACGCGACCATAACCGACCTCGAAGGTGACGGCCAGCCCGATGAAATCTACATCGAGTTCGTGCGCGTGCTCAAGGACAAGAACATCCCCGACACGGTCGACGTGTACTGGGGCAACCCCTCTACATACGTACCGTTCGCAATCCCTGCCGGCGGTTGGGACATTACCACGGTCTATGGCGAAAAGACTCCTGTCGCCATTACGAAGCTGGATTCCGCAAACGGAACCTGGATAAAGGGAACCGCCAAGAAGACCTGCATCGACTTCAAGGACGACACGACCTACGTAACGCAGAAGGTCTACACCTACACCTACGTCGATGCCGAGGAAACCATCAAGGCCGACAGCACGCTCCTGAGAATAGATACCATCTCTACAACCGTATCGCAGAAGTGCGCACAGTACCAGACCACGCAGGATTCCACGTTCATTCCCAAGGTCGACACCCTCGGCTGGGATTCCGTGCAATCCGAACACAGCGCGTTCACGATTAAGATTCAGGGAGACCTGTTCAAGAACATGACCTACGGATCCAGCGGCGGCAACGGAGCAATCCTCCCCCGCAAGGGACCGATCGAGAGCCTGCTCGATGCCACGAACGCGACACTCATCGACAAGTGCCCGCCCATCATCGTGAAGGCGACAAAGACCTCTGCCGGCGCTTACGAGTTCCTCGAAGCGACCATGTCCGAACCGCTCGTTGTCATCGACAATCCGGCGCTGGAATACATCGAACGCAAGCGCAGTTCGCAGGAAGGCATCTACCTGAAGCCGCTCTCCGTATCGACAAAGCAGGACGTGAAGGAAAACTTCGGTTACACCGAGGAATCCGAAGGCGCTGTACGCATTGGCGACTATATCAGGCTCGTGCCCATCAAGGAACTTTCGCGCTACAAGGACAAGGCGGGCAACTTCCCCACCATAAACAACCCGTGGGTTATCGTCTCTGGCGCCACCGCCGAAAAGACAAAGTTCAAGGTCACGCTCGCAAGCGATGTCACCAAGCCGCCTCGTGAAGTTCCGTATATGGGAACCGCCGTAAGCGAAAACGAAATATTCCGCGCGACCATCATGAACCCGAACGGGACAGAACTGCTCACGAAACTTGTTGACGGAACCGTTATCCCGACAACAACCGTACTCGACACGAATTCCTACAAGCACGCCGGCCCGCAGTTTATCGTGGATATCACGATGCCTTCGGCCTTGCAGACCGACGACTTCGGGAAGCCCATCTTCGATTTCGTCATCCGGTTCACGATGAACGTCTACGACAACCTCGGGCAGTTTATCGCCAAGCAGGATATCCGCATGAACATGAAGGATATCGGCTACGACAAGATTACGGAAGACGGTGTATTGAAGCTGAACCTCGAATGGATGGCGCCTAACGGGTCCCCGGCAAGCAAGTCGGGCAAGAGGCTCGGGACAGGAGCCTACATCGCGAAGTTCGATTTCGATGCGAAGGCGACATACGTCGCCGACGAACCGACAACCAACGAAGACGGAAGCACGTCTTACAAGAAGGGTGATGTTATCAAGACGACGGACAACACCACGAAGACCTTCGGGTTCAAGCGTGCGAAGAAATAGACTGGATACAAGTTTTTTGATGAAGTTATTTAAGAAGGAAAGTTGAAATTGAAGTACTTGAAAAGATTGTTCGCTATTTCGTTCATCTTGGGAGAAGTGCTGTGCGTGAACGCCATGGCACAACTCCCGGAAATCGACCGCACCTGCAAGGATTGCGACCGCAGGTACCTCGACTCGTTGAACGTGTACAACCGCAGGCCCATCCGCGTAAACCAAGCGGGTTTTAGGCCGCAGGACAACAAGTACGCCTATGTGGCCGACCCGACGGACATGACGTTCAAGGTGGTCGATGCGAATACGAAGCAGGTCATCGACGTGGGGAACTCAAACCTCACGCTTATCGATGCCGCAGCACCGAAGCCGAATATATGGGTGAACGGCGCGTTCAACTCGCTCGACGCGCTCTATGAATTCGGTAGCAAGGATTCCACAAGCAGAAATACAGAAAAGCTCTACAAGGCGGACTTCACGAACCTGACCGCCATCGGCGAATACTTCATCGTGAACGGGCACGATACCTCAGCCACGTTCCACGTGCACCCCTCCATATTCAACGCCGTGCTCGAGAACTCGCTCAAGTTCTTCGGCATCCAGCGCTGCGGCAACACGGATTCGCACCTGCACGCCCCCTGCCACCTGAAGGACGGTTCCGAAATCGGGCACGACCTCACCGGCGGATGGCACGACTGCGGTGACCATTTCAAGGTTTCCGAAACGCTCAGCTATACGGCCTATGCACTTGCGATGACCTACCTCGTGTACCAGGACAAGGCCGAAGACCGCTATGGACATTCCTACGACGACACAATCCCGGACGGCTACCCCGACATTCTGTACGAAGCCAAGATCGGTGCCGACTACATCTACAAGCTCTACAAGGCATCGAAGGAAGACGGCCTTATCGCCCAGCACGACATGTACCATTCCATCGCCGTCGGCAGCGAAGACCACCAATTCTGGGATGTGCCCGAAAAACAAGATGCGCAACCCCAGTCAAAGGGCGGCCCGGACCGTCACGTGGCCAAGGGAGCGGGAACAAACTCGGGCGTATTCGCGGCAGCACTTGCATACTTCGCCATGGGCTGGTACCCGTACGACCCGGTATATGCCGACTCGCTTATCGAGGCTGCCAAGGACATCTACAAGAACGTGCTGAAACCGCAGACCTACGGCTACGGCGGACACTACACCAACACGGATGAATTGGGAGGCTTCTACCCGGGCGGCACTAGCGAAACGAACATGATTGACGACGCCGCCGCTGCCGCACTCGCCCTGTGGTTCGCCACTGCAGATACCTCTTACCAGTTCGACCTGTACAAAGACCTGAAAATCAACGACAACTCCACGAACTACGGCTACAACAACGAACCCGATGATGCGGGCCCGTACTTCAAGGGCGGATTCCTCGGGCTCAAAAGTGGCTTTACTCCAGGTGGATGGGCAACAGACTTCGAGAACATCCATTCCTACGTACTCTTCTCGTTCGTGAAACTCATCCTGAAGGACAAGGAAACCGCGCAATACTACAACGTGGGCGAACTGGAACGCGATACGCTCATACAGCGCGCCACGAACTGCCTGCGCCGCCTTACCGACGACGGCTCGCAGGGTTCAAACCTCATCTACAAGAACCGCTTCGGGCAGGTTACCTCCGACGGGCCGTATAACCTCGTATGGACTTCGAGCGCCTGGGGTTTCAACCGCTACAACATGGGTGCAGCAAACGCCATCTTCATGCTTTCTGAGCTCTTGCCCCCGGGTGCAGAAAAGGAAGCCTACAAGAATTTGGCCCTCGACAACATCTACTACAACCTGGGTGCAAACCCGTGGGATATTTCCTTCTTGATGGGCGTGGGCGACAAGAACTCGAACCACCCGCATAACCGTGCCTCGAACCCGGACGGCTACAATGCAGGCGGCATGCCATACAAGTACCAATGCCCGCGCGGCGCCCTCATGGGCGGTGCGGCACCTACCGCAGTATTGCTCGAAGACTGGAGCGACTATACCGCAACGGAAACCTGTATCGACTTCTCAGTACAACTTCTGATTCCGGCACAAAGCTTTGCAGAAACGCTCCCTATCGACAACGAAGGCCCTCTGTTCAGCAACATCGCAGGCACCCCGATTTCGGATACCGAGGCAATCGTAAGCTGGGATGCCAACGAAGTCGCACTCGTGACCGTTTTTTACGCAGAATCGCCTGATGAATCCGCGACACTATCCGTACAGCAGACGACAGCATCGAAGGGCGGTGCCGTAACGCTCACAGGCCTCACCCCGAACAAGACATACTACTTCTTCCTCGAGGGCATGGACACGAAGCATAACCTCACGACCGACAACAATCACGGTCAGTGGTACCAGTTCACCATGACCCCCAAGATGACAACGATAAGCGGAGTCACCATCTGCCAGGTGGACAACCGTAGCGCAAAGATATACTGGTGGTCTAGCGACCGCATGAACGGCGTCGTGAACTACGGTACATCTCCTAGTTCATATACGCAAGCACAGGCCGCAGAAGGCGGAGCGGTACTCTTCCACGAGGCAAAGCTCACCGATCTCAAACCGGGAACCACGTATTACTTTACCGTATCTTCGGGTGCTGCAAAATCCGAGGAATACAGTTTTACCACCGAAGCCTACGCGACATACGCCGATCTAGACGTGTGGATAAAGCCCAGCGCCTACCAGAACACGACAAACTGCTCGCCTTCCAACGGATGGCAGAAATGCGGCGACTTCATTATCGAAATCGACAACAACGATACGCTTGTGTTCGAGGATTTCGAACTCCGCCTGTACCTGGGCAACAACATAGGCACAGAAACGCCCGTCAGCTACATCGGTCAGGTTTTCGATGGAACCGGTCTCGTGGTCGGGATGCCGCAACTCACCTTCGGGCAGCCTACTGCAGATGGCGTGGGGCAGTACTACATGCCCATCACCGTCAAGAGCAAGCTATACGTTTCGGGCAGAATCATCTTCCAGGTCAAGTGGCTCAACACGACGTATGCAAGTTTCGATACGCACGCCTGGTCGCTCACCGCACACACGGGCGAAAACGCTCCCGAAGATTTCAACGGTGTAGACCTCACGCAGGCGCCGTACTTCACCGGTTCCGAAACTTCACAGCTCGAAACAAACTCGCAGGGCGTGAAGGTCGTAGGCTTCACGCGTGACCCGTACATTCCGGTGTACTACCACGGCAAGCACATCTATGGCTACGGAGCGGACTACACACCCGAAACAGGACCACAGATCCACCGCACCGTCACAATCAACTTCGAAACGCCTTTTACAAGCCCGCACTACTCGCTCGAACAGGAAGGCTACGATGCCCGTTACAGCGGCACCAGCAGGGTATCCCCGATGGGCATGCTAGACGATTTCGAAATGAACGGAACTTCCTACTTCGAACACACCATGTACATGCCTGACACGCGCAAGGACTCCATCTACTTCCTGCACGACACCACGCTTTCTTACGGCAACAACTACATGGAATGGGTCAGCTGGCACAACCATGCGGCAAACCTGACCGGTAGTTACGACTGTGCCTGCGCAGTGGTCCGCAGCAACGTGGAAGTGGACTCCATCACGATTCCGCCGGAGATTCGCTACCTCAAGTTCACCGTCGATACGGTGCGCGCATACACGGGCAGGATGGTGGAAGTCCACCTGGAGCTTTACGACTCGAACATGGTGCTGCTGAAGACAGACCCCATCAGCGTGTTGCTCACTTCTGAATCGGGCTTTGCAAAGTTCTACACCTCGCCCACCTCTACCACGCCAGTCGAGCACATCGACATCATCAAGGGTGAAGCAGTGTTCTACCTGAGTTCCGACAAGGCGACCACCACAATCCTGAAGGCGCTCGGGAACAACACCTCCAAGTTCAACTACGTACCGGCAACCGTCCCGCTCATTATCGAGGACCTGCCGCCTTGGCCGATTATCGACAACGCCATCATGGTGGATACAGATTGCGATGACATTCCCGATGCATTCCAGATTACGCTCTCGAATGAATACGTCGCAGCAGAAAACCAGTCGTTCAATTCCATCAAGTACCTCTACGGTAGCGATACCGTCACGAGCACAAACCTGATTTCGCAGAACGGCAGGGACATTGTCGTGGGTGCAAGCCTCACGGGCGCAACCGAGAACACGAACCCCGAAGGAAGCATAACCCTCATCAGCAACACGAAGGACGGAAAGAAGGAATCTGCCGACTTCTACAAGGACGGCATTCCGCCTAACCTCGTGTCTGTCTCTGTACTCGAAAGGCTTTCTACCGCGACAAGCGACTTCGTGTACATCCAGTTCAGCGAACCTATCAAGGAACCTTCTCCGGAATGGCCCCTCCAAATTAACGGTGCAGATATTGCGGCCCACGTGAAGGGTGTAAAGCTCTACAACGAAGCCCACAACATCTGGGAATTCGAAATCGACTTCGATGCAGGCGGAGGCTCACTTGTTACCGAAGGTATGAAGGCCTCTCTCTCGCCAACAGCAACCATCAAGGACCTCGCGGGTAACGGCATTGGCCCCTGCGCCCCGAAGGTGGTAGACGTCGTGCTGAAGATTCGCCCGATTCCGATGACCTACGCAAGCATTAGCGATAAAGATGAAGACGGACTTGCAGAACACATCGAAATCCAGTTCCTGCAACAGGTTGACGCAAAGCACTACCCGGATTCCGTTTCCATCATCTTCGGTAGCGCCGCACCCGAAACGCTTACCGTTCGCAAGTCGGAGTTCACCCTGAATGCCGACCAGATGTCAAGCACAATCGACCTGCCGGAGCCATTCATGCTGGGCAACACGAACGGCAATTACGAAGACACCCTGAACGGAAAGCTCCTCGTGGGTGCGGGCCTCGTAGTGGAACACCTCGGTACCGGAGCCGCCTACGAAACCGCCACCGTACTTGCAGAAGACCTCGCAGGTCCCGTGTTCGTATCGGCAAGCCTGAACTCGGCAACATACGAAGTCCTCAATGTGTACTTAAGCGAGCCGGTCATAACCGTCGATTCGACCGCAATCCTCTACGTGCGCGAGCGCAACCTGATGAACATTTCCAAGATCGACATTTCTGGCTGGAGTCTCAGCAATGGCGGAACCACGCTCAATGCGATCTTCTCCTCCGACGCGGCATCGGCAGTCATGGAAGGCGACCGCATCAATCTCGCCCCCAAGACGGCGAGCGCGTTCATGGACAAGAACGGCAACCGCCCGGCAGATGACAACCCGAAGGTCACTATCGGTGGCGAAGGCAACCCGAAAATCAAGTTCGATATTCATCTCGCAAGCCAGGTAACGACAATTTCTGCCGCAACGCCGTCGCTTATCCAGAGCAAGAAAACGATAAACGTCTACATCGTGAACCCGGCAACCCACAAGCTTGACCGCATAGAAGACGGCAGAGTCGTGCAGATGGGTATCGACACGCTGGTAACGCCTCTCACGGGTGCAGTATGGACCATGGACCTCACCGTACCGCGTGGCGGCGCGATAAACCAGCCCGCCTACTGGAGGACGCTCAAGGTGAACTACAGCATTCCTATCTACACGAACATGGGTGGTTTTGTGAACAGAGCCTCTGGCAACTTCATCGTAGATTCCGATACTTACTATTCGACAAACAACAAGGTAACGTTCTTCGTGGAATGGGTAAACGCTCCCAATGGTGGCATCCGCTCGCAACAGGGCAGGGCCGTGGGTACGGGCGCATACATTTACAAGGCTGAACTGGATTGCAAGTTCTACCCGAGTACCGACCCGAGCCTGGACGAAAAAACGAAGGAACGATTCAACACGTCGAATTCGTATGACAAGACGGAGACCTTCGGCATACGCCGCGTGAAGTAAGCAATGCAAGAGATCCTCTTTTCCAGTTCACCCATTACGATTATCTTTTCGGCAACGGCTCTCCTGCTGACGTTCGCCTTCCCCACCATATTGGGGCAGAAAACCGGACTCAAGCAGTTCCCGAAGGCAATCTACCAGTTGATGCTCATCTGCATCTTCTGGAACACGTCAAGCATTGTGGGCAGCATTTTCTTTAGCGGCCCCAACATCAACCTCGCCGCAAAGATTCTGTTTGGCGTGCAGGCAATCGCATGGGTGCAGGCGGGCAACGCCATCTACCATATCTGTGCAGATTCCCTTATGTTTCGGAGGTCCAATTTCTGGAGACTCTTGAATGCGCTGGGGGCGGCAAACGTTATTGCAGTAACAACCATTTTCTGCATCAACGAATCGTTCTTCACACAATTCACGATTCTCGGGTTCAGACCATTCCAGGAATTCCCGTACTTCAAGGTCTATTCCATCCTGTTCTTTATCTTCGTTGTACCGAACCTAATCCTTACCATATTCAAGCTGACACGTAACACCATGCAAACTAGCAGCAAGGATGTTGCACAAATCAACTTGTACGCAACAGCCAGCTTCACGTTCTTCGTGCTGTTCTCGTTTATACTGGACTACGTGCTTCCCGTATCGGGCAATTTCAACATCAACGGCAGACCTCCCGTATTCTTGCAGTTTAACCAGTATTCGTGCATATTCCTCACCATCCTTTGCGTGCAGTACTTCACGTCCATTTCGTTCAAGAACAAGAGTTCGAACTGGCTCATGAAAAGCCTATTGAACCAGTTGAGTGACAGCGTATTCATATTCCAGCCCGACGGCAGGATCAACAGCAGCAACTCCGCCGCGCAGCTCCTGTTCCGCATGACAGAATCCGAAATGAAGATGCACCACATCCAGGACTTTATCCCGAACCTGCTCCTGGAAAACGAAGTATTCCGCGAGAACGAAAAAATTCAGGTAAACGACGAACAGCACACCTTCAATATTTCGCTGTACAAGTACCGCACCACGCTTTCGACCTACATGTGGCTATTGCTGCTGAGCGACCAGACCAATTCGCTATTCTACCAGCAGCGCATCAAGGCCCTGAACAACCAGTTTACCGAATACAAGAAAGACCTCATCCGTTACCAAGACCGCCTCGACAGTTCCGAAAAGAAGTTCAAGGAGCAGAACAACTTCAGTTCTACGCTCATCAACGCGCTCCCCTTCCAGTTCTGGTCAAAGAACGAGCAGGGCGTGTACATGACGCAGAACATCATGGATATCAAGTCCCGCGGGAACCTTATCCAGACGACCGACTCCCCGAACAAGATTTCGTTCCGCGAAGTGCAAGCGCGCAACAACGGGCTTTCGAACATCCACACCCGTTACGAAAACGAACTTCACGAAGAAATCACCGAAGAAGAGGCCAACGTCCTCATCCGCGACAACAAGCCCGTCTTTATTTACAACGTGCAGTTCATCCCGATTATCGCGGGGCAGAAACCCTACAAGATTATCGGACTTAAACAAGACATGACCGAGCAGAAGCGACTCGAACGCGAGCGCGACATGTTGAGCGAACAGAAGCGCATCCACTCGCGCCTCGAAGACCTGGGAACCATGCTCGGCGGTTTTGCGCATGACTACAAGAACAGTATCGGAGCGCAGATTGGCTTCTGCGAACTTGCTCAGGAACTCCTTGCGAACGCCCCGATGGAAGGTGTTCCCGACAAGGCAAAAAACAGCGTCTTGAAGGCAAGCGAGCTCATCGCCGAAGCGAACAAGGCGGCAAACAAGGCGAAGGATTCCGTGAACCAGGTGCTGAGCGCCATCCGCAACGAGACATCCATCGCCCCGAAGCCCGTACAGTTCTCGCCGTTCCTCATCATCGAGGACGTCATCAAGAAACTTTCTCTCACGCTCCCCGCAAACGTCCACATATCGGCAGACAACCTGGACCACGAACTGCAAATCGTCTGCCTGCCCGCGGCACTCGACCGCATTTTGAGCAACCTCGCGAACAACGCCATCTTCGCCATGAAGGAGACCGGCGGCACCCTCACGTTCGCGCTCGAACGCGAAGAGGTCAAGCGCAAGATTACACACCCCTTCTCGGACCCCATCGAAAAGGGAGTTTATGCGAAATTCACGATTGCCGACACGGGCTCGGGCATGGACTCCAACACGCTGGAACGCATCTTTTCGCCGTTCTTCACCACAAAATCGCCCGGCGAGGGGCTCGGACTCGGGCTTTCTTCGGCGCTTAGGTTGTTAAAAGACGGAAATGGGCGTTTCACAGTGACCACCACCCTCGGCAAGGGCACGAAATTTAATCTATATTGGAATCTAGCAAACGAAAAAACGGAGGATGCGTAATGTCCACCATCTTGATTATCGACGATGACGAGCAGTTCAACCTGATGATGAAAACCGCTCTCGAGGTTAAAGGGTACGAAGTAGAAACCGCAAGCAACGGTAAGGAAGCGAAGGCCCTGTACCAGAACAAGAAGTACGATGTCATCGTGACCGACATCATTATGCCCGACGTGGACGGCTACGAGGTCATTCTGGACCTGCGCCGCATGGGCATGAGCGACCGCACCATCGCCGTGAGCGCCGGGGGACGTACTGCTGCAGACGACTACCTGCTCACCGCCAAGCATTTCGACGTGGCATGCACGTTCAACAAGCCCATCGACATCCAGCAGTTCCGCGACAAGGTCGAAGAAATCATCAAAAGCCACCAGTAATCCATGCCGATGAACATCCTGATTGCTGATTCCGACAAGGAGTTTATCAGCGACATTCGACGTTCCTGGAACCTGGACGACACGGAGATTATCCTCTGTGACGACAAGGACAATTTGATGCCACTGGTAAAGAACGACCCGATAGACCTCGCGTTTATCGAGGTTCCGCTCCTTACCTTCGACAACATGGACTTGGTCAGTTTTCTCAAGGAGAAAAATCCCGGCATAGAGATTTTTGTCCTGTGCGACAACAAGAACTGGCCCGGCGCCACGAGCGCCATCAACCGCGGTGCAAACAGCTTCCTCATGAAGCCAACCACCGTGAACCAGCTGGAAGAGACGGCAAAGAAAATCCAGACCCTCCAGCAGAACAAGTCCACGCACCAGCTCATGGAATCGCAGGTGCTGGACAGCCTCCTGGGCGATACGCCCGAGATGCGGAAGATTCTCAAGACGGTCTACAAGATTGCCCCCACCACGAGTACCGTGCTCATTACCGGCGAATCCGGTTCGGGCAAGGAATTCCTCGCAAACGTGATCCACCGCTACAGCAAGCGGGCGGGCGAACCGTTTATCGCGGTCAACTGCGGGGCTATTCCCGAAAACCTGGTCGAAAGCGAACTCTTCGGCGCAAAGAAGGGGTCGTACACCGGGTCCACCGCCGACAAGAAGGGCCTGTTCGAGGCCGCAAACGGCGGCACGCTGTTCCTTGACGAAGTGGGCGAACTTTCTGCCGCAACGCAGGTAAAGCTCTTGCGCTTTTTGCAGAATCACGAGATACGCCGCGTGGGCGAAACCGAGGCGCGCTACCTCGACATCCGCATCATTGCGGCTACCAACCGCGACCTGCAGGCATCGATGCTCGAAGGTTCGTTCCGCGAAGACCTCTTTTACCGACTGAACACGTTCCACCTTACGCTCCCGCCGCTGCGCGAACGTAAGCCGGTAATACCCACGCTTATCCGTTACTTCATCCTCAAGTACAAGGAAGCGCACGGCAAGAACATTACCGATATAGAACAGGCAGCCCAGTACGCGCTGACCAAGTACCACTATCCGGGCAACATCCGTGAACTCGAGAACATCGTGGAACACGCGATTGTGCTTTCGGAAGGCGGAATTATCCGGCTCGAAGACCTGCCCGAAAACGTGCAGGAAGAGGCCCGCGAAAAGATGCCC